>Ga0209759_1000032_pt1 | contig 278697 bp, 263 predicted proteins | sample AraplaCL_Col_mMS_FD_184261 | JGI IMG/M metagenome (GOLD analysis project Ga0209759, IMG submission 184261) | Arabidopsis root microbial communities from the University of North Carolina, USA - plate scrape CL_Col_mMS (SPAdes) (version 2) | ecosystem: Host-associated > Plants > Roots >... | reverse complement strand
TCGCGGTAGTCAGCCCGCTCGCCTACGGTCAAACGAGCGTGACGCTCTATGGCCGGCTCGACGCGGGCATCGAATACATGAATCACATCAACAACGGTTCGGGCGGAAATTCGAGCCGCTGGCGCGGGGAGGGCGGCGACTGGGGCACCAGCATGCTCGGCCTGAAGGGCAGCGAAGAGCTCGGCGGCGGGCTCCAGGCTATCTTCAATCTGGAAACGGGCCTGCAGGTGATGGACGGCACCACGAGCGGCGGACGCCTCTGGTCCCGGCGCGCGTTTGCCGGGCTGAGCAGCCAGCAATGGGGCACGCTGCAGGCGGGACGCAATCTGTTCATCGACAGCGACGGTGTGTGGGAATTCGATCCCTTCGTGCAGCAGGCGTTTTCGTCGGCTTCGCTCGTGCGCGGGCGCAACTGGCGACAAACCAGTAATAACGTCGAATATCACAGCCCGGTTTTCTGGGGCTTCGACGTCCAGGCGCAGTATGCATTCGGCAATCAGCCGGGCGCGTTCAACAGCGGCGCGAACGGCGAGTTTGGCCGCTCGGACGGCATCATGCTGACCTATCATTCCCCACTCTTCGACGTGCGCGGCATTTACGACGAACTGCGCGACAGCAATGGACGGTTCTCGAACATCTTCCAGAGCTCGCGCGAATACTTCGTCGGGGCCAACGTGCATTTCGACGCGGTGAAGATCCAGGGCGCCTACACGCATTATTCGGCGCCGGATTCGCCGGCAGGCGTGGCCGATACCGCCGATCACTACTGGCTCGGCGCCACCTACAACTTCCAGCCGCGCTGGGCCGTGACCGCGGGTGGCTACTACGTCAAGGTCGGCGACGGCACGGGCGACGCCGCGCACGATCCGTCCGGTCACGCGATGATGTACGTGCTCGGCACCACCTATAACCTCTCGAAGCGCACCTTCGTCTACGGCACCGTGGGCTATGTGCGCAACAGCAGCAACGCGAACTTTTCGCTGCAGGCGTCGCCGCGCGACTCCGCGAGCAACACGAGCCCGCTCGTCGGCGAATCGCAGACGGGTGCTTACGTGGGCATGCTGCACCAGTTCTGATTCGTCAACCGAGGGCCTCGGCGCACGCGCCGGCGAGCGCGGCTATCCTGTCTCCAGGCACAAGCCGACTGCCGGTACGCGGCGTGCGGTGCGCGCGCATGCACCGGCGGCGGCCGGGCGGGCGGGTCGCCTTCGGGCGCGCGTGGCGGGCCGCCCGGATCGTCGTCGGGCGCGGGCGGCGGGTCGGGGTCGATGCTCGGGGGCGGCGGCGCTTCCGGATCGATCTCGGGCGGCGTCGGCGTGTGCATGACCGAGGTTACTGCGTCATGCGGGTTCGGCACGGTCATCGTTACCTCCTCTTTGTTTCTTGCCTCTTGCGCAATGCGCGGTCTCATCCGTTCCCTCCATCGCCTTCTGCGTAGTGGCTTTCGCACGTGGAACGGGCGTTGCTCCGTTCGGTCACGCGCCCTGCACACGGCATCGCGCGGCACGGCGTGAGTGCCTCGCCGGACATCGAACCTCGAGCACCGCGAAGACAAGGGACAAGGACACGGAAATGGCGCGACACAAGGCCGACGTTGCTGACGACGAGTTCGAGATTTTCGCCAGCTATCACGGCACAGGCGACGGCCGTTACGTAGGTGGACTGAAGGTCCTGCGCAAAGCGGACAGGAGGATTCTGTTTCCGTTCGACGGCGCGCCGGAGATCGGACCCTACGACACGGCCGACGAAGCGCGCCGCGCCGCCATCGAGTACGGCAAACAGATCGTCGCGGCCGACCGCGCTTCGCCGGAAAAGTGACGGCGGCCTGCGCATGCGTCAAGGCATGCCGCCGAGCGAGGGCGAGATCGTGCTGCCGCGATTCGGATCGTCGGGATGTTCGTCCGGCACCGTGGGCCGCGCGGACAGCGGCGGATGATTGCGATAGCAGGTGTCGATCGAATCGTTCGCTACGCACTGCGCGAAGGCGTCTGCGTCGCTCTTTTGCGCGAACGTGTAAAGCGTGCGTTCGACCTGGACTTCCGTGTCCGATACGCGAATGGTGGTGACCGGCATAAGGCGCTCCTTTTTACAAAGACCTATGCGAAGCTTCAGCGGGTGCGACGCAATGGACGTGCCCAATGCGTCCGCGAAAAACGGGCACTGAGCCCCGCATTGACGCCCGCGCATTTAAGGCCCATATGTTGCTGCGGCGTGAGAAGTAGCCGAACAAAGGAGCGCAACATGGAACCCGACATGCAGCCCGACCCGCAGCCCGCGCAGCCTGCGGAGCAGACCGACCCAGCTCGCCGCAATCCCGCCGAAGCCGAACTCGCGCCCGAAGTGAAAGAGCGCAACAAGCCGAGCGGCACGCATTACGTCGAGCCGAGCCCGCTCGGCATCGAGCCGGTCGTGCAGACGGGCGTCGATAAGGCAACCAACCCGCCTCGCTCGAATCAGCATCCCGAGCAGACCGCCGAGGTTCCGCTCGGCACGGGCACGCATGGCGAGCCTGCGGGCGGCGGCGGCCGCGCATCGCTTCAGAACTGAGCGTGTCAAACGAATGGAGAGGCACATGCAACAGGACAACGAACCGCTGAATCCCGGCGACGAAGCGCCGCCCGACGCACCCGGCGTCGGCGAAGACATCTGCCGCGCCTGCCACGGAACCGGCAAAGTGGAAGGAGCGCAATGCACGGTATGCGGCGGCACCGGAAAAGTGCTGCAAGGCATAGGCGGAGGGTGATGCCGGAATGTGGGCTGCGGCGACATGCGTGATGCGTGGGCGCGCATCGCATGCATAGCGCAGGGGCGGGGCAGGCGCACTTTATGCGTCGATGCAAACTCGCCCGTTGCCGATGTGCGTGCATCGGGCGTGCATCGCTACGCACAGGAGCCAGATATGCAGGAAGATTCGAAGCACGCATTCGACGCCGCGCAAACCGAGTACGAAGCCTTCATGCTCGAACCGCACGATTGGGTACCGAATAACCGCAAGTTGCCGGTCCTGGTTTACCGGCAGGCGATCGATCCCGCAATCGGCGATGTCGCGGCCGCGTTCGAAGTGCTGTTCGCGCGCAACGAATGGCCGCCGCAGTGGCGCGACGGCATTTTCGACTACCACCATTTCCACTCCACCGCGCACGAAGTGCTCGGCGTAAGCGAAGGATCCGCGGAAGTGATCGTCGGCGGCCCGGGTGGCAAGGTCGTGAGCATTTCCGCCGGCGATGTGCTGCTGCTGCCCGCCGGCACCGGTCATTGTCTGCAATCGTTTCAGGGACACTTTCGCGTGGTGGCCGGCTACCCGGCCGGTCAGCAGTGGGACATTCGCCGCGAAGCGCTCACGCCGCAGGAACTCGCCGCGATGCACGCATTGCCGTTTCCGCCGCTCGATCCCGTCGACGGCAAACACGGTCCGCTTTGCGAGCACTGGCTGGATGCGGCGTAGGGTCCGTCGCTTGCCCTCGTGTGGGGCGTCTTTGCTTGCGCGGGCCTCGAGACAATCCTTTCAGCACCGGGCGATGTCACGCTGCGTGCAGATTTGCGCGCATCGGCGCATCATCGTCAAGGCTTGCCGGGTTCTTCGCGCGTCGCGTCCCATGAATACCGTTTGAATAGCGCCTGACCATCGTTTGCCTGCGACGCCGCATGAGCGCGCGGGCAATGTCCCAACGGCCGAACAAGGAGTGTCCCATGCAAAACGATCCCGCCCTCGATCAGTTGTGCATCAATACGATCCGCACGCTGTCGATGGACGCTGTTCAGAAGGCCAATTCCGGCCACCCCGGCACGCCCATGGCGCTGGCGCCGGTCGCCTACCATCTGTGGCAAAACCATTTGCGCTATGACCCGGACGAGCCGCTGTGGCCCAATCGCGACCGCTTCGTGCTGTCGGTCGGACATGCGTCGATGCTGCTGTATTCGCTGCTGCATCTCGCGAACGTGAAGGCCGTCGACGAAGACGGCAAGCCGACCGGGCAACCGGCAGTGTCGCTCGAGGACATTGAGCGTTTCCGGCAGATCGACAGCAAAACCCCCGGTCACCCGGAGTACCGGATGACGACCGGCGTCGAAACGACCACGGGTCCGCTCGGCCAGGGCCTCGGCAACAGTGTCGGTATGGCGATGGCAGCGCGCTGGTACGAGAACCGTTTCAACAAACCGGACGCGCCGCTCTTCGATTACCGCGTCTACGCGCTGTGCGGCGACGGCGACATGATGGAAGGCATCTCGCACGAAGCGGCCTCGCTCGCGGGGCATCTGAAGCTCTCTAATCTGATCTGGATCTACGACAGCAATCGCGTGACGATCGAAGGGCACACCGATCTCGCCTATAGCGACGACGTCGAAAGCCGCTTTCGCGGTTACCACTGGCATACGCTGCACGTCGACGATGCAAACGACGCGGCGGCGCTCGAAGCAGCGCTCGTCGAGGCCAAAAGCGTGACCGACAGGCCGACGCTGATCGTAGTCAACAGCATTATCGGCTGGGGCTCGCCGAACAAGCAGGACAGCGCCGCCGCGCACGGCGAAGCGCTCGGCGTGCAGGAGGTCGCGCTCACCAAGAAGTTTTACGGCTGGCCAGAAGACAAATTCTTCTACGTGCCCGATGGCGTGCACGAGCGCTTTGCCGAGGGCATCGGTGCGCGCGGCAAGGCGGCGCGCGAGGAATGGCAGGCAAAATACGACGCTTACAGCAAGCAATACCCGGAGCTGTCGCGCGAATTCGCGCTGATCGAGGCGCATGAATTGCCGGTCGGCTGGGACAACGACATCCCGGCATTCGACGCGGACCCGAAGGGCATGGCTTCGCGCGAGTCGTCCGGCAAAGTGCTGAATGCGATTGCGGCGCGTGTGCCGTGGATCATCGGCGGCGCGGCCGACCTTTCGCCGTCCACGAAAACGAACCTTAAATTCGAGGGTGCGGGCAGCTTCGAATACGACAACTACGGCGGCCGCAATCTGCATTTCGGCATTCGCGAGCACGGCATGGGCGCGGTGGTCAACGGTCTCGCGTTGTCGAATTTGCGCCCGTATGGCTCCACGTTCCTGATTTTCAGCGACTACATGAAGCCGCCGATTCGCCTCTCCGCGATCATGGAAGTGGAGGCCATCTACGTCTTCACGCACGACTCCATCGGCGTCGGCGAAGACGGCCCGACGCATCAGCCGATCGAGCAGCTCGCGTCGCTGCGCGGCGTGCCGGGCCTCACGGTGCTGCGTCCGGGCGATGCAAACGAGGTGGCACAAGCGTGGCGCGTGGCGCTGACGCAAAAGCGTCGTCCCGCGTGCATCGTCGTGTCGCGTCAGCCTCTGCCGACGCTCGACCGAAGCCGCTATGCGTCCGCCGAGGGCGTGGAGAAGGGCGCCTATGTGCTCGCCGACGCACCGGACGGCCAGAAGCCGCAAGTCATTCTGCTCGCCACCGGCAGCGAGCTGTCCATTTGTGCCGATGTCTACGAGAAGCTGAAAGCCGAGGGCATTGCGGCGCGTGTCGTCTCGATGCCTTCATGGGACCTGTTCGAGCGGCAGGATGAGGCGTATCGCGACGCGGTCTTGCCACCGGATGTGGATGCGCGCGTGGCCGTCGAGCAGGCGGCGACGCTTGGCTGGGACCGCTACGTCGGCAGGCTCGGCGCGCAAGTGGTGATGCATACGTTCGGCGCGTCCGCGCCGCTGGCGGATCTGAAGAAGAAGTTCGGCTTCACGCCCGAGCACGTCTATGAAGCCGCGAAGCAGCAGATTGCGCGAGTGCAAGGCCAGCGAAAGGGCGGTTAGCACCCGCCCGGGCCCAAAGTTCAGTTCGCCGGAATCGTCACGACAGGTGCCTTGCTGCTCGTGTCGGCTTCGGCGAGCGCCATCAGATTCTGCACGACGGTGAACGCGTATTTCGAGTCGAAGTCGTTGCGATCCACCCAGTAGGACGATCCGCCATACGGAATCATGACGTAGGCATTATCGGGCGCCGTCTTGCCGGAGTGGACAATGATGGTCGGCCTCGTTTCGCCGCCGATCAGACCCACGGTCGGCTTTGTCGAACCGTCGTTAATGCGCTCTGCAGGCACCTGAACCTGCGCGCCGAGATCCGTCAGGATGCCTAACACCGAGCGCGTGACCATCGGAATCTTGTCAGCCTTCTGCCACGCCGACGAAGGGCCGTACACGATTTCGTAGCTGCGCGTATTCGACGAAAGATGCAGCAGCTTGCGCACCCGGGCGACATCTGCGGTGATTTGCGGCGAGTCGCCGCTCGTCGTTGCGCCCATCACGAGAAAGACGCTCATCTGATCGCTCCTGTCGCCCACTTTACGCGATTCGACGTTCAGCTCGCCCGCGAGTTGCAGCCGCCGCAGCGCGCGCAGCAACTCGAAAAAACCCGGCGCGCCGGCGCTGTTTTCGCCGCCGAGCGCATTGCCGTTCTGCAGGCCTCCTACCGATTGCGCGGTAATGCGCAACAGCAGATCGATCGGAATGCCGCCTTCGGCGAGCGGCAGCACGAGCGCGGGCGCTAGCGGGCGAATGTATGCGGAGGCGAATGCCTCGCCAGTCGTCGGCGTGAAGGTGAAGGTCGGGTGATTCGAGTAGGACACGCTGCCGGTGGCGAGCGCGTAGTTCGGTTGGCTGCCCGAGCCTGCATTGGCTGTGGCGCCGCCGCTCGCATCGAACGTATACGCCGCGATGATGCTGCTGACGGTCAGAAACGCGGGCGCATCGCCATAGCGCAAGCCGACCACGGCCGCAAGAATCTCGCGCTTTTTCGCGTCGCCGAGTGCGCGCGCATAGTCGACCTGGTCGGCTTTCAGGCGCGAAGGTCCGATATGCACGCAGGCAGAAGTCAGGCAGGCCGCGCAGAGTACGGCGGCAACCGAAGCGGTTCTGATCATGACCGGGAAGGAGCAGCGTGTTTATCCGCTGAAGAATGAGTCGTCTGAACGGCGGTAGCACGGAACGTTCCCAGCGGCGCGGCGGCTGCGTTATGCGTGGCGCTGCGGCTCGCTCTCTGTTGACGTTGGCCGGTCTATCGCGTCGTCCAACGTATTGCGATAGGCGCGCGATTGCATTTGCGCAAGCCGGCTCAGCGTTCTCGATAGATCATGTGCGCCTCCGAGGCCGCGCAACGCGGCATGAATCGGCTGGTCCGACGCGATGAACAGCGCACGCTTACGATCGTAAAGAATGTCGACGAGCCACACGAGCCGCTGCAGCGTCTGCGGTTTCGTCAGCCATTCTGTGTGCACATGATCGACGATGATTCCTTGCCAACGCTCGGCCAGGTCGAGATAGTCGAGATGCGAGCGGCTTTCTACGCACAGTGTTTCGAAGTCTGCCCACAGCAGCGCCGCGCCTACCGCACGCGCTGTCAGCGAGCGGCCTGCGGCGTTCACTTTCGTCGCTTGCAGTGCGCCGCTGCTTTCATAGCGCAGAAAAAGGTCCTGCAGCGCGCGGCTAGTCGCCGCATCGAGCGGGGAAAAGAAACGCGGCGAGGGGTGCGCTTCGCTGCCGAAACGGTAGTCGCGTGCGCCGTCGAAATGAATGACGCGAAAGTGTCGCTTGATCTGCTCGATGGTCGGAACAAAACGCTCGTGAAACTCCGGGTCGGAGAGCAGACCCTCAGGCGCATAGTTCGATGTCAGCATGATGCGCGTGCCGAGCCTGATCGCCGTGTCGAGAAACCGGCCCATGAGGAACGCGTCGGCGATATCGTGCACGTGGAATTCGTCAAAGCACAAGAGTTCGATGCCGTCGAGCCATTGCGTGGACACCGAACCGAGCCGGTCGTCGCCACGCGGCTCGTTCACGAGGCGCTGGTTCATCTCGCGCAGAAACTCGTGAAAATGCAGCCGCCGCTTGCGGCAGTCCGCCAGTTCGAACACCGTATCGACGACAAGGCTTTTCCCGCGTCCGGGCAGTCCGTGGCAATAGACACCTTGATATCGCGATTGATTCGGGCCTGTTGCCGGGCCGAGCAACGCGGCGAGCGCCGCGATGGCGTCGCGTTGCTTCGCATCGGGGACGATGCCGTGCGCGGCCAGGCGCGCTGCGATCAGCGCTTCATCTAGCATGGGGCGCGCTCTTGTGCAGGCAGCGATTCAGGTTGTTGCGCTGAGCAACGCTCATTGTCGGGTCCTTCAGGCTTGCCGCGCAGAAAGCGGCGATGCGCGCCATGTTACCTGAGCCTGTAACGCGCCGTGTCCCCGCGCTGCCGGCCCGCTTTCAGCCCGTCTTGATCGGCTCCTTCGGCGCACCTTCTGGTTCGAGGCCGAAGCGTTCGTACTGCGCGATCACCTGCGCGCCAAACAGCAGCAACGTGGCAAGCCATTCCAGACTGAACAGAATGACAATGGCCATGGTGAGCGAGCCGTACACCACGCTGACCTGTGAGAGCGTCGCGAAGTACCACACCAGCACGTGCCGGGTGATTTCCCACAACACGGCCGCGACAATGCCGCCAAACAGCGCATGTTTCAGCGATGGCCGCCCGACCGGCATCACCATATAGATCGACGTCAACACGAAAATCTCGCCGGCGAGACCGAGCAGGTAAAGCAGTACGCGCGAAGGGCCTTGCAGTGAAACATACGTGCCGAACAGGTCAAAGCCTTCAGCACCCACGGCTTCGAGACCGGTCGACACGACGGTCACGATCAGCGCGCCGATGCCGAGGAACAGGATGTAGCAATAAGGCAGCAGCGCAGACAATAGAAAATGGCGCCGCCGGATCACGACGCGATGCACGAAAATCAACGACATCGCGTTTTCCAGCACGGTGAAGGCGAGCGAACTGAAAAACAGCATGGTGACGAACAGCACCCAGCCGATCACCGCGCGATGAGCGAGAAAATTGGCAAGCTCATGCACGAGCGCGCGCGACTGGCCCGGCACGAGCCATCGCAACAGATGGCCGAGCGCGGGCAGCAGCACGTGCTGCGGCACGACGCGCGACAGCGCGATGACGATGAGTATCATTAGCGGGACGATGGAAAGCAGCGCGTAATACGCTACTGCGCCCGCGAGCAGGAGGCCCTGGTTGGCTCGAAAAGCCTTCAGCGTTTCGAGCGTGAACCGGCCCGGATGTTGGGCAACGTAAAGCGTGCGCCGATCGATGATGAATTGCATGGGCCCTCGCCACGCGCGCATCTCGAGCCGCCGACGGCGGCGCATACGGATGCGCCTGAACGGAACGGTAAGCAAGAAAACAGCCATGTGCGTCTCCGGCGCAAAAATGGTGCCGGGAATAGGCTTTGCTTTACCTTCCTGACATGGCATCCGAACCCACCTCGAACATCGCAGCGGAGCATGCCGGCCCCGGGGATCTCGTCATTGCACGGCCCGAGGGCTTGTATTGTCCGCCGGGCGATTTTTATATCGATCCCTGGCAGCCCGTCGGGCGCGCCGTGATCACGCACGCACATTCCGATCACGCGCGCTTCGGGCATCGGCATTACCTCGCGTCGCGCGCCGGGGCAAATGTGCTGCTGTCCCGCCTGCCTGACATTTCGCTGCAAACGCTCGCGTATGGCGAGCGGCTCGACATCAACGGCGTGACCGTTTCACTGCATCCGGCGGGACATGTGCTGGGTTCCGCGCAGTTGCGCATCGAGTATCGGGGCTGCGTGTGGGTCGCATCCGGCGATTACAAGCTCGACCCCGATCCGACCTGCGACGCATTTGAGCCCGTGCGTTGCGACACATTCATCACCGAATCCACGTTCGGCCTGCCGATCTACCGATGGGACCCGCCCCAAGCCGTGTTTGACGGCGTCGATTCATGGTGGCGTCATAACGCGTCCGAAGGACGCGCTTCTGTTCTGTTCTGCTATTCGTTTGGCAAGGCGCAGCGCGTGCTCGCGAGTGTGGACGCGGGCATCGGGCCGATCTTTTGCCATGGCGCGGTCGAGCCGCTCAATCGCGCCTATCGCGAGGCCGGCGTGCGGTTGCCGCCAGTGCGGCTCGTCAGCGAAATCCCGCCGAAAGAAAAGGGCGTTTTCAAAGAGGCGTTGATCGTGGCGCCGCCGTCGGCGCAAGGCAGCGCTTGGCTCCGACGCTTTGGCGACTATAGCGACGCGTTTGCGTCGGGCTGGATGCGCTTGCGCGGCGCGCGCCGCAGACGCGGCGTCGACCGGGGCTTCGTCCTCTCCGATCACGCCGACTGGCCCGCGCTGCAAACGGCGATTGAGGCAACCGGCGCAGAACGCGTCATTGTCACGCATGGCTCGGTCGAGCCGATGGTGCGATGGCTGCGCGAGCAAGGGCTCGAGGCCGGCGCATTCGCGACGCAATACGGCGACGATGCAGTCGAAGCCGATGCGCTCGGCGGCGTCGAAACCGTTTCCGAAAGTGCCGTCGAACAAGCCGCCGTCGAAGCGAGCCTTGAACCCGGCGCCCGTGCGCTCGACGACACTGAGAGCCGTTCATGAAACGCTTCGCTGCTCTCTACACCGCGCTTGACGCAACCACGTCCACGCATGACAAGCTCGAAGTGCTGACCAGCTATTTTTCGGTAGCCGATCCAGAAGATGCTGCATGGGCATCCTACTTCCTCGCAGGCGGCAAGCCGCGGCAGTCGGTGCCCACGCGTCTGCTCACCGAGTTTGCGCGCGAACGCGCGGGCCTGCCCGCGTGGCTTTTCGACGAGTCGTATCACGCGGTCGGCGATCTCGCGGAGACCATCGCGCATATTCTGCCACCCGCGCAGCGCACTTCCGAACTGGGACTCACGCAATGGATCGAGCAGCGTGTGCTCACGTTGCGCGGGCTCGAGCCCGAAGCATTGCGCACGCGGCTCTTCAGCTATTGGGACGAACTCGACTGGAGCGGCCGTTTTCTGCTCACGAAGCTGATAGGCGGCGGTTTTCGCGTCGGCGTTGCGCGGCAACTGGTGGTGCGAGCGCTCGCCGAGGTGGCGGGTGTCGACCACAAGCGGATCGCACAACGCATGGTCGGATGGACCGATTCGCGACAGAAGCCGGATGCCGCGCGCTATCTGCGCCTCATCGCGCCTGACGTGTCCGGGGCGGCGGCGCGGGACGGCACAGACGGCGCGGACGGCCCCCACGCTCAGCCTGCAGGCGAGCGTCACGACAGCGATCTCGGTTTGCCGTATCCGTTCTTTCTCGCGCATCCACTGCAGGCGGATCCGCAAACGCTCGGCGATCCGTCGCGCTGGCTGATCGAATGGAAGTGGGACGGCATACGCGCGCAACTCGTCAAGCGCGCGGGACGCGTGTGGCTGTGGTCGCGCGGCGAGGATCTCATCACTGATCGTTTTCCCGAAGTCGTCGCACTTGGCGAGGCGCTGCCGGACGGCTTCGTCATTGATGGCGAGATACTCGCGTGGGAGCCGGGCGGTGCCATGCCGCTGCCGTTCGCGCGTCTGCAACCGCGCATCGCACGCAAGACGCTGAGCAAAAAAATTCTCGCTGATTCGCCCGCTGCATTGCTCGCTTACGACCTGCTCGAAGTCCACGGCGAAGATCTGCGCATGACGCCGCTTGCAGACCGGCGTGCACGTCTGGACACGCTTGTTGCATCGCTCGGCGATTCGCTCGCGGGCGATCTGCTGCGGGTATCGCCGCTCGTCTGCGGAACCGATTGGCAGGCCCTGGCGGCGCTGCGCGAAGAGAGCCGCGCGCGCGGCGTGGAAGGCCTGATGCTCAAGGAGCGCGAGTCGCTATACGGCGTGGGCCGCACAAAGGCCTCGGGCACGTGGTGGAAATGGAAGATCGACCCTTACGCGGTCGATGCCGTACTGGTTTACGCGCAGCGCGGACACGGGCGCCGCGCGAGCCTGTACACGGATTTCACGTTCGCAGTGTGGGACGAAGCGAACGGCGTGCGCACGCTCGTCCCTTTCGCGAAGGCGTATTCGGGTCTTACCGATGAGGAAATGCGCCAGGTTGACGCCATTGTGCGCAAGACTACGATCGAGAAATTCGGACCGGTGCGTAGCGTCACGCCGACACTCGTCTTCGAAATCGGCTTTGAAGGCATTCAGGCGAGCACGCGTCACAAGTCCGGCGTGGCGGTGCGCTTCCCGCGCATGCTGCGCTGGCGCACGGACAAGCATATCGACGACGCCGATACGCTCGCGATGCTGAAAGGCTTTATCGACGAACGTGCGGCCTGAACGTCGCAGTCATTCATAAAGCATGTAGTCAGAAAGCATGTAATCAGCAAGCATGTAATCGATAGCGCAGTGCGGCGCGGGAGCGAATCTTGCGAGCCTGCGCCGGGTGCTGCAAAGCGGCATCCGCAAGATACAAGGAGAAGACGGTGACGTTCGATAACCAGCTCGACGACAGTGAAGACGTGGTCGTATGGCGGCCAATACAGTATGCGATGGCTTCACACCGTCGGGTGCTGGTGGTGGACGACTATCGCGAGGCGGCGGACGCGCTGCAGATGCTGTTGAACGCGGACGGATTCGAATGTCGCGCGCTCGAAGACCCGCACGCGGTGTGCGACATGGCGTCGGAGTGGCAACCGTTCGCCGTGGTGCTCGACATCAAAATGCCGGGACTCGACGGCTTCGAGCTTGCGCGCCGTTTGCGCGCGCATCCGTCGACGGCCCATATGCTGCTGGTGGCATGCACCGCGTTTGCTTCGCGTGACGACCGCGCACGGGCGCGTGCCGTCGGTTTCGACGCTCATTGCGCGAAGCCGTTGACGCCCGAGCGTTTGTTGCGCGTGCTGGAATCGGCGGCGGCCTTGCATGCGGTGGGACCGCCGTAAAGCCTGCGCGGGGTTTGAAAAAACTGCGGTTCCCCGAGTGCAGATGTCGGGCTGGCGAACCCGGTTGTCGATTCAGTTGTCGGCTCGGTTGCACAATTCAGGTGCCGATCTGGTTGGCCGGTATCCTTGCATGTGCCGCGCGTCACCCAGGCGCTCGCATGCCGTTGCCCTCCGTCGCCGTCGTCTTGCGTTTTATTCCCATGCATATCGCCGCAGCACGAATCCCCCTCCTACCGCCTGTGTGCGGGCCCGCCGGTTGCTAAAACTGTTGCGACGCCGTGCGTTTCGCACGCCGCATATGTTCATCAGCATTCTGGAGGACCGTAATGAGCGACACCCAACGTCCCACGCCGCCGTTCGAAGGACAGCAGCAGGACCAGACGCCCGGACGCACCGCGCAGATGCAACCTCAGCCCGATCACGGCGAGAAGTCGTATAAGGGCTCGGGCCGCCTTGCCGGCAAGGCGGCGATCATCACGGGCGGCGACAGCGGCATTGGCCGCGCAGTGGCCATTGCCTTTGCACGCGAAGGCGCGGACGTGCTCATCGCTTATCTGAACGAGCACGACGATGCGCGCGAAACCGCGCGCTGGGTCGAAGAGGCGGGGCGTAAGGCGGTACTGGTGCCAGGCGACATCACGGACCGCGCGCATTGCAAGGCGATCGTGGACAAGGCCGTGGAGGCGTTCGGCCGGCTCGACGTGGTGGTCAACAACGCAGCGTACCAGATGACCTACCCGTCGCTCGATGCGATCACCGACGACGAGTGGGACAAGACTTTCGATACCAACATCGGCGCGATGTTCCGAATCACGCGCGCCGCGGTCAAGCACATGAAGCCCGGCGGGGCGATCGTCAACACGACGTCGATCAACGCCGATCATCCGAACCCCGGCTTACTCGCCTATGCGACGACCAAAGGCGCAATCCAGAATTTCACGGGCGGCCTCGCGCAACTGCTTGCCGAGAAGGGCATACGCGTGAATTGCGTGGCGCCCGGGCCGATCTGGACACCGTTGATTCCGTCGACGATGCCGCCGGAAAAAGTCGAAAAATTCGGCCAGCAAGTGCCGATGAAGCGGCCGGGGCAGCCTGCCGAACTTGCGCCGGCTTACGTTATGCTGGCATCCGATGAAGCGAGTTACATCTCGGGCGCTACGATCGCCGTCACAGGCGGCTCGCCGATTATTTAGGTATCTTGATTAAAAGTTCCCTGCCGTGCGGTCTGCGAGCCCGGACAGACCGCGCTGGCGGGAGCTTTGCGCGCATCCGCATTTTTCGTCATCCTGCCGGGCACAGCGATTGCGTGCGTGGATAGTTCGTCCCGTGCGCTTCCTGTGCGTGACTCATCGTCAGGAGAAATCCTCATGAACACTCCCACTGTGCAAAGGCCGCTCGACGTCGTACCGAGCGACGTTCAGCGCCTGCCGGTGAGCTTCGACATTAACGGCAGGAAGCACAGCTTCGAAGTGGAAGCCTGGACTTCACTGCTCGACCTGCTGCGCGAGCACTGCCATTTGACCGGCACCAAGAAGGGCTGCGATCACGGGCAATGCGGCGCATGCACGGCGATCGTGAACGGTCAGCGGATCAACACCTGCCTCGCGCTCGCGGCCGTCCACGACGGCGCTTCGATCACCACGATCGAAGGACTCGCGAACGGCGAGCAATTGCATCCGGTTCAACAGGCTTTCATCGATCACGACGCGTTTCAATGCGGCTACTGCACGCCTGGGCAGATCTGCTCCGCCGTCGCCATGCTGCAGGAAGGCCGCGCGAAAACCGCCGCCGACGTGCGCGAGCTGATGAGCGGCAACCTGTGCCGCTGCGGCGCGTATGCCGGCATCGTTGCTGCAATTCTCGACGCGGCCGGTATCGCGGACACAAAGGCGCTGCCATGAACCGCTTTTCCTATGCGCGCGCGAGCGATGTGTCGCAGGCCATTCAGCAGCATCGCTCGAATGGTGCGGCTGCATTTATCGCGGGCGGCACCAATCTCGTGGACCTGTGGCGCGAAAATGTTGCGCATCCGCAGCTTGTCATCGACATCAACGGTTTGCCGCTCAGGCAGATCGAGCCGACGGCGACAGGCGGCCTGAAAATCGGCGCGCTCGTGACGAACAGCGCCGCCGCCTACGATGCCACCATCGGCGCGCGTTACCCGTTGCTGGCGAAAGCGATCCTCGCCGGTGCGTCGCCGCAGATTCGCAACGTGGCGAGCGTCGGCGGCAATCTACTGCAACGCACACGCTGCCTTTATTTCTACGATGCCGGCACGCGCTGCAACAAGCGCGAGCCCGGCACCGGCTGTCCGGCAATGGAAGGCGTGAATCGCATGCACGCGATTCTCGGCGCAAGCGAACACTGCATCGCCGTGCATCCATCCGACATGTGCGTCGCATTAGCGGCGCTCGATGCAACGGTTCATCTGTGCGGTCCTGAGGGCTCGCGCGTGCTGCCGTTCGCCGAATTTCACCGCTTGCCGGGCGACACGCCGCACCTCGACACGAACGTGCGCGAAGACGAACTGATTACTGCGGTCGAATTGCCGAAGCAGGGCTTTGCGGAACATCACGCTTACGTGAAAGTGCGCGACAGGGCGTCGTATGCCTTCGCTCTCGTATCGGTCGCGCTTGGGCTCGAACTCGACGGCGACACGATCGTCAATGCGCATTGCGCGCTTGGCGGCGTCGCGCACAAACCGTGGCGCAACGCCGACGCTGAGGCGTCGCTGCGCGGCAAGCCGCTCACCGTCGACACGGTACGCGATTTTGCCACTGACCTGCTGCGCGAAGCGCGTGGCCGCCGCGGCAACGCATTCAAGATCGAATTGACCGCGCGCGCCATCGAGCGTGCCTTCGCCATGGCAGCGCAACGTTCACTGAAGGAGCCGGCGCGATGAACCGCACTGAGACATTGCCGGCTTTGCGGGCGCGCGGCGTGCCGCACAAGCGTGTCGACGGCAGACTGAAAGTGACCGGCGCCGCGCAATACGCCGCCGATTTCCCCGCCAGCGGACTCACGTATGGCTTCGTGGTATCGAGCACGATCGCGGCGGGACGCATCGTGTCGATCGACTCATCCGCGGCCCTCGCGTTGCCCGGTGTGCTGCATGTGCTGACCTATCAGAACCGCCCACAGCTGCCTCGCGAGGACAAGCCCTACAAGGACAAGGTCGCGCCCGGCGGAAGCCCACTGAGGCCCCTCTGGGACGACCGTGTGTGGTACAGCGGCCAGCCGGTCGCGCTCGTGCTCGCGGAGTCGCTTGAACTCGCGCGTCATGCGGCATCGCTTGTCGACGTGCGCTATGAATCGGCCCCGCATCAGACGGATATGGGCGAGGCGCTGATGCATGCCGAGCCGCCGTCCACGGAAAAAGGCGGCTTCGATCCGCCGCCCGAACCGCGCGGCGACGCCGATAGCGCGTTGGCGGGCGCCGCGGCGCGCGTCGATGCGTTCTACAGTACGCCGGCTGAATATCACAATCCGATGGAAATGCATGGTTGCACGGTCGTGCCGGACGAACAGGGACGTCTGACCGTTTATGAAAAGACCCAGGGCGTGGTGAATACGAAGTCGTATCTGACGGCCGTGTTCGGCCTGACGGACGACGAGGTGCAGGTGGTCTCGCCGTTCGTCGGCGGCGCGTTCGGCTCGGGTCTGCGACCGCAGTATCACCTTGCGCTCGCCGTCATGGCGGCGCTCGAATTGAAGCGACCTGTGCGCGTGACCCTCACGCGCCAGCAGATGTTCACATTCGCGCATCGGCCGCAGTCCATCCAGCGGGTCGCGCTCGGCGCCGCCGCCGACGGCCGCCTGCAGGCGGTGATTCACGAAGCGGTGTCGGAGACCTCGCAATACGAGGATTACTGCGACGTGGTGGTGAACTGGGCCGGCCAGCTGTACCGATGCGAGAACGTGACGCTCGGCTACAAGGTCGTGAGGCTCGACGTGCCCACGCCCGCCGACATGCGCGCGCCGGGCGCGGCACAAGGTCTTTTCCCGCTCGAAGTCGCGATGGACGAACTGGCGGAAGCCTTGCGGATGGACCCGCTGCAACTGCGCCTCATCAACTACGCCGAGCGGGATGCGAACAGGAACCTGCCGTTCTCGAGCAAGGCCTTGCGAGACTGCTATCGCGAAGGCGCGCAACGCTTCGGCTGGCACAAGCGGCCGCTCGCGCCGCGCGCCCGGCGCGAGGGCAACGAACTGATCGGCTGGGGCATGGCGACGGGTGCGTGGGATGCCATGCAGAACGAAGCATCGGCGCGAGCGGTACTCACGCGGGACGGACGCGTGACCGTATCGAGTTCGACCGCGGATATCGGCACCGGCACCTACACCGCGATGACCCAGATCGCGGCGGATGCGCTCGGCGTGTCGCTTCAGGACGTCGTCTTCGAACTCGGCGATACGCGCTTGCCGAAGGCGCCGATAGAAGGCGGATCGTGGACGGTGTCGTCAGTCGGCAGTGCGGTCGATGCCGCTTGCAAGCGCCTTTCCAATCGCCTTGTCGAACTGGCGCGGCAATATGGCGGCGCGCGTTTCGCGGGCGCTGCGCACGAAGACATCCGCCGCATGGGAAAACGGCTCGTGTGCGGGTCCGGCGCACAGGACGCCATCGACGTCGACACGTTGCTGGAACGCGCCGGCCTCGACCAGCTCGAGGAGCAGGCGACCGTGAAGCCGCACGAGAAACAGCAGGCTTACTCCATGGGCACGCATTCGGCCATTTTCGTCGAAGCGCGCGTGGACGAGGCGCTCGGCACGGTGCGTGTGACACGCGTGGTGAGCGCGGTGGCCGCGGGGCACATCGTCAATCCCAGGACGGCGGCGAGCCAGGTGGCGGGCGGTGTGGTGTGGGGCATCAGCATGGCGCTGCACGAGGAAGGCCAGTTCGACCACGATCTGGGCCGTCAGATGAACCACAACCTCGCCGAATACCACATGCCCGTCAACGCGGATATTCACGATATCGACGTGGTGTTCGTGGAGGAGCACGACGATATCGTCAATCCGCTCGGCGCCAAGGGCGTGGGTGAAATCGGCGTGGTGGGTGTCGCGGCAGCCGTGAGCAACGCGATCTGGCATGCCACAGGCAAGCGGGTGCGCGATTTGCCGATCACGCTCGACAAGCTGTTTGCCTAAGCCGCGCGCGCCCCGTTGCGCTCAAGCTGTTTCGCGGCGCGCGAAGCATTGCGCTCGCGCGCCGCTCATCCGGCTAGAACGCCCTCAATCGGCGTACTTGAATTCCGGCAGCGCTTCCAATGACTTTTTGGTCGCCTCCGGCAACACGACGCGACGGTTGGTGATCTGCAGATCGTTGAAGGGCACCGCAACCAGATGTTTGCCCATGCCGAGAAATCCCCCCACCGAGAGAATCGCGTATGTACTGCGGTCGCTGCCTGGCGATACGATCAGATCGTCGACCGTCCCGATGGTGTCCTTGCTCTTGTTGAACACGTCGGCGCCCGTGAGCTTCGACGCGCGATAACCGCTCGCGAGCTGCACGACGTCCGTGCGCTTTTCCGTGATGGACTGCGGGGCGCCTTGCGCAGAGGCGCTGCCGTACGGCGCAAGGCTACCCGCGACGAGCGCCGCTGCAAGCAGCGTTCGAAGTTGCATGCTACGCATGATGTTTCTCCTTGTTATGTGTGGCGCCGGTCGCGGCGCTTGGAGCCAGCTTTCAAACGCGTCGCCGCAAATTTCATGCCGCGCCAAGGGTCGCCTGGCGGAGACCAGGCCCGCACATTGCTACACGAGCGAGCCTGATATTCATATCGCCTACACTAAAAAGGCGCGCGAGCGCTCATCCTCCTCACAGGGACCTCTATGTCATCTCCGACCCACTACTCGTCGCGCATCGCGGAAGGTACGCCTTTTCCGCTCGGCGCGACATGGAACGGAAGCGGCGTGAACTTCGCGCTGTTCTCGGCGCACGCAACGAAAGTCGAGCTTTGTCTCTTCGACGAGACGGGGCAAAATGAAATCGAGCGCATCGAACTGCCGGAATATACCGACGAGGTCTGGCACGTGTTCGTGCCGAACCTGAAACCCGGCGCGGTATATGGATATCGCGTGCATGGCCCGTACGAGCCGGAGAACGGCCATCGCTTCAATCCGAACAAGCTGCTGCTCGATCCCTACGCCAAGGCGCATATCGGCGAACTGAAATGGGCGCCGGAAATTTTCGGCTATACGCTCGATTCGGAAGACGCGGACCTCTCGTTCGACGAGCGAGACAGCGCGCCCTTCGTACCGAAGTGCAAGGTCGTCGACGCGACCTTTTCATGGAGTCACCCCGAGCGCAATCCGCTGCCGTGGGATCGCGTGATTTTCTACGAGACGCATGTGCGCGGCTTTACGAAGCGCCATCCGCAAGTACCGGAGAAGCTGCGCGGCACTTTCGCGGGGCTCGGACAGAAAGCGGTGATCGAATACATCAAAAGCCTCGGCGTGACTTCCGTCGAGTTGATGCCGATCCAGACGTTCGTGAACGACAGCTATCTGCTCGATAAGGGCCTCACTAACTACTGGGGCTACAACACCATTGGCTTTTTTGCGGCCGACCCGCGCTTCTTTGCTTCGTCGACGGAATCCGTCGGCGAATTCAAGGGCATGGTGGACGCCTTTCACAACTCGAATCTCGAAGTCATTCTGGACGTGGTGTACAACCATACCGCCGAGGGAAACGAGCGCGGCCCGACGCTCTCGTTCAAGGGCATCGACAATGCGTCGTACTATCGGCTGATGCCCGACGAGCCGCGCTATTACATCAACGATACGGGTACGGGCAATACGCTCAATCTCTCTCATCCACGCGTGCTGCAGATGGTGACCGACAGCTTGCGCTACTGGGTGACGGAAATGAAGGTGGACGGTTTCCGCTTCGACCTCGCGACCATTCTCGGCCGCGAGCCGCATGGCTTTGACGAGGGCGGCGGTTTTCTCGACAGTTGCCGGCAGGACCCGGTGCTCTCCAGCGTGCGGCTCGTCGCGGAGCCTTGGGATTGCGGACCGGGCGGCTATCAGGTGGGCGGCTTTCCGCCGGGCTGGGCCGAATGGAACGACCGCTTTCGCGACACCGTGCGCGCATACTGGAAGGGCGACGAAGGCATGGTCGCGGACCTCGCGACGCGCCTGACCGGATCGGGCGACAAGTTCAACCATCGCGGACGGCGTCCGTGGGCGAGCGTGAACTTTATCGCCGCGCACGACGGCTTCACGCTGAACGATCTGGTTTCGTATAACGACAAGCACAACGAAGCGAACGGCGAGGACAACAACGACGGCCACTCGGACAACAGATCGTGGAATATGGGTGTCGAAGGTCCAACGGACGACCCCGAGATCCGGCAGCAACGCGAGCGTCAGAAACGCAATCTCCTCGCGACCTTGCTGCTGTCGCAAGGCACGCCGATGATCCTCGCGGGCGACGAATTCGGCCGCACGCAGAAGGGCAACAACAATGCCTATTGCCAGGACAACGAGATCAGCTGGGTGGATTGGGACGGTATCGACGACGACGGCCGCGCGCTCGCCGAGTTCGTCAGGAAGCTGACGACGCTGCGCCACCGCTTGCCGGTACTGCGCCGCAGCCGCTTTCTTACGGGCGAGTACAACGAAGCGCTCGATGTGACCGACGCGCGCTGGCTCTCGCCCGACGGCACCGACCTCACGCCCGAGCAATGGGCCGATCCGCTGATGCGCTGCTTCGGGCTCGTGATCGACGGTCGCGCGCAGGCAAGCGGGATCCGCCGTCCGGCGTCCGACGCGACGCTGCTCCTCGTGCTGAACGCGCATCACGACGTCGTCAACTTCAGATTGCCCGACGTGCCCGAGGGCGAGCGCTGGACCTGCCTGCTCGACACCAACATGCCAGTGCGCGCGGAGCTGCCGCAGTTCAGCGCCGGCGACGAGTATCAGGTCACCGCACGTTCGCTGCTGCTGTTCGCGCTCGAAGCGCCGAGCCGCGCGACTCAACGCGTGTTCGAAAAGCTCGAAGAACAGCTCACCTCCGAGGAAAGCGACGCACCGCCTGTCCCCTGAGCGGGAATATCGCTTGCTTTCCTGACAATGGCCACGCGCATTCATCACGATGCGCGCGGCTTCGCCATGCCGGCATCCGCGAGACCTTTAAGCGTAGGTGATCAAATGGAACAGGAGCAGACCTCCCAGGAAGACCAGATTCGCACGCGGGCTTACTACCTGTGGGAGCACGCGCCCGAGCCCAAGGGCACACCCGATGAGTACTGGGAGCAGGCCCGCAGTGAAATCGAAAAGGAAGCGCCGCCCGTGGAAAGCGGGCCGATTGCAGAGGAACCCAAAAAATAGAGAGCATGACAGGGAGCGCCACAATAAATAACGACGCGCTGCACATAGCGCCATGAAGGACTCGCCGCGCGCCACGCCGCCTACCCGCATCGACGCACCGCCTGCCGCGTTCGGTCTCGACGCGCTGATTGCGCTGGCTGTCGGTGCCGGCTTTGTCGCGTGCCTGTATTTCGCGCGTGCTGTGCTGATTCCGATGACGCTCGCGATTCTGCTGAGCTTTCTCGTCGCGCCGCTCGTGAAATCGCTGGGCCGGCTGAAGCTCGGCCACGTTGCGTCAGTGTTCGCGGCAGTGGTGATGTCAGTCTCGGTAATCGGCGTGCTCGGCGCGGTGATCACGATGCAGTTGACCGAGCTCGCCGCGGGCATGCCGCGTTATCAGGCGACGATCGAGCGCAAGATGGAAGCGGCGCATACGCTGACTGTCGGCAAACTGGACCGCTTTGCGAAAGCCGCGGGTCAGGCACTGCAGCGTGCCACGGTCGAACCGTCGCAGCCGGAGCCGCGGCACGATGCATCTTCGGCGGATGGCCGTGCGCCCGCGGCCGTGCCCGTCGAAGTGCGCGAGCCCGTGCCGACGCCGCTCGAAGTCGCACGCCGGGTGTTGTCGCCGGCCATCAGTCCGCTCGAGACCGCGTTCATCGTCTTCGTCGTGATGGTGGTGATCCTGCTGCAGCGCGACGATCTGCGCGACCGCGCAATCCGTCTCTTCGGCTCGCGCGATCTGCACCGCACGACCATGGTGATGGACGAGGCCGCGCGGCGCCTGAGCCGCTACTTCGTCTCGCAACTGGGCCTGAATGCGGGGCTCGGGGTCGCGATCGGCGCAGGGCTGTTTTTTATCGGCGTGCCGAGCCCGATTCTATGGGGCATACTCGCGGCCTTGCTGCGCCTCGTGCCGTATGTCGGTATCTGGATCGCAGGCGCGCTCGCCACGGCGCTGGCCGCCGCGGTCAGTCCCGGCTGGGACATGGCGGTCTGGTCCATTGCGCTCTTCGTGACAGTCGAACTGCTGGTGGGACAGGTGGTCGAGCCTTTGCTGTACGGCCGCAGCACCGGGCTTTCGCCGTTCTCGGTCGTGGTCGCCGCGATTTTCTGGAGCTGGATCTGGGGGCCGATCGGCCTGATTCTGTCGACGCCGTTGACGCTCTGTCTGCTCGTGCTCGGCCGGCATATCAGGCGTCTGGAATTTCTTGACGTCATGCTGGGCGATCAGCCCGCGCTCACGCCGGTGGAGAACTTTTATCAACGCGCTCTCGCGGGCGACCCCGACGAAGCGATCGCGCAGGCCGAAGCGCTGCTGCGCGAACGCTCGTTAGCCGCTTACTACGACGAGGTGACGATCAAGGGCCTGCAACTGGCCGCCAATGACGTGGTGCGCGGCAGCGTCACGGCGGCGCAGCTTGCGCGCATCGAGTCCACCACGAACGATCTCGTCGATGGCCTCGACAGTTATGCGGACGAGCCGCCGCTGCCGTCTGCGGAAGACACCAACGCGGACGTCGGGCCGCTCGCGCCCTGGCGCAATACACCGCCTGCGGCGCCGCTCGCGCACATGGTGTTCGCCAGCCAGCTTCCACGCGGCGACGCCGACGAGCGAGCGGAAAATAGCGCGCACAAAGCCGATGACGAAGCGCCGGAGCCTGCGTCCGAGCCCGCCGCCGTGCGCGCGCTGGACATATCTCGGCCGATGCCGCGCGCTGCGAATCAACGCGTGCTGTGCATACCGGGCCGCGGCCCACTGGATCCGCTCGCCACGACCATTGTGCTGCAGTTGCTCGGCAAACATGGCTTCACGGCGCGCGCAGTGCCGCACGAAGCAGCCTCGCGTGCATCAATCGATCAGATGGACGCCGACGATGTCGCGCTTGTCTGCCTCGTCTACTTGCAAATAGACGGCATTCCTTCGCATTTGCGCTATATGGTCCGGCGTATTCACGCGCGCTTGCCGAAAGTGTCGATTATCGTCGGACTGTGGGCCCCGGAAGATCTGGAGAAGTGGAGCGTCGATCTGCAAAACGCCATGGGCGCCGAGTGCTACGTGACCTCGTTGCAGGAAATGCTCGCCGCGTGCCATCTGTGCTGCACGGGAACGAGTGCCGAGCCGTTGGCCGCGGCAAGCGCTTAACGCTAGCAACAAGTGCACGGCAAAACGCCCGGCGCGTGCGCGGTCCGGGCGTTTTGCGAGTGAGCGGCGGCGGCTATTTGCCAGTGGCCTCGCCTTCGGATGCACTGTCTTCGTCGTCGGTCACGATTTTCGTGGTGCCGCCGGTGGAAGGCGGGTCGCTGGCCGGAAACGTGTCTTCAACCTGCTTGTCGATCTGCTTCTCGGTCTTGTCGGCATTCGGATGTTGTTCCTTCGATTCTGGCATGAGGCTTCTCCTTTCACTAACAGATGTGATGCGCAAAGCGGCTCGCGATTCGCGCGGTCCACATGGGGTGCTTTTTACATCGACGTGTAGAGTTGAACGATGGCGGTGTCCTTCATGGTGGATTCCAATCAGCGCCGTCGCACGAGTCGCGCCCGACAATCCGCAATGCCTGCGCCCGCGTGAGCGGCTCGCGTCGCATTGCATCGACCAGATGCGCGGTTTGAGCGTCGCGATTGCACGCGAGCACGGCAGCGACCCTGTCGTCCTTCATATAGAGCGCAGCAAAATCGTGCTGCTCGAAATCGCCGTCGAGGACTAGCTCGTCCCACTCGCTCGCATGGCCGAGGTACTCGAAGTTCTTGCCGAAGTGATAGGTCCAGAAAAACGGCACGGCGTTGTAGCGGTTACGCGCGCCGCACATGTTTTGAGCCGCGATGCGCGCCTGTTGCTGCGCGACGCGCCAATGTTCGATCCGCACGGGCTCCTCGTTTTCGCGCAGCGGAAACACCGCAATGTCTCCCGCCGCGTAAAGCCCCGGCGCGGCCTGCATGCCTGCGTTCACGATCACGCCGCCGTCCTGCTGCAGCGGCAAACCTTCGACAAAACCCGTCGCGGGCGCAACGCCTGTGCCTAACAGTACGAGGTCGGCGGCAATATGCTCGCCGCTTTCCAGCATCACCTCATGCACGTTGCCTTCTTCGCCTTCGAGCGAGGCGACCCTGGCTTGCAGATGAAACCTGACGCCATTGCGCTCGTGCAGCTCGCGAAACATGCTGCCGACACGCTCGCCGAACTGCTTTTCGAAAGGCACCTTATCCGGCGAAATCATACTGACCTGCACGCCGCGTTTGCGCAGCGCGGCCGCCGTCTCCAGTCCGATGAAACTGCTGCCGAGAATGGCCACTTGCGTCGACGCGGCGCCTTGCATGAGGCCGTCGGCCGAGCCGTCGCCGAGGGCCTCGACGATGGCCGCGGCGTCGTCGAGGTTGCGCAACACGTGCACGCCGCTCAGCTCGCAGCCGGGAATACGCGGCACACGCGGCGCGCTGCCGGTGGCGAGCAATGCCGTGTTGTAAGTGAGCTCGCCGCCGGTGTCGAAGTGGATCGTTCGTGCCGGCACGTCAAGCCGCGCGACCTTCGCGACGATCCGCTCCACGCCGTGGCGCTCGTACCAGTCGGGCGTGAGGAGGGGCGGTACGTCGTCGGCAGGCATCTCGGCGGAAGGGACGAATTTGCTCAGCGAAGTGCGGTCGTAGGGCGCGTGCGGTTCATCGCCGATCAGCGTCACGCGGCCCGTGAAGCCGTATTCGCGCAGCGCGGCGCACGCCGCTGCGCCGGCGGCCCCTGCGCCGATCACGGCGAAGTGCGGTTCCGGCGTGCGCGCAGGCTCGGTTTCGCCGGGCAGCTTCTCAGAGCTGACCATGATGTCGTCGCCGTCGACGATCACCGTGTAGCGTTCGAGCGGCACAAGCGGCGGCGGCTCCAGCACTTTTCCGGTGGCGGCGTCGAAGGTGCCTTTGTGCCAGGGGCAAATGATGCGGCCGCGGCAGAGCGCGCCTTCTTCGAGTGGCCCGCCGGCGTGCGGGCAGTCGGCGGAATAGGCACGCACGGTATCGCCGTCGCGGATCAGGAGAATCTTGTGGTCGTCCACGATGACGCGCTCGGCACGGTCTTCGCGCAATTGCGAAAGCTGGGCGACGCGTCGGGTAGTGAGGGGCATGCGCATTTCCCGGAGTGATCAAGAGCGCTCGACGTACTGAAGCCGCGGGGCGATGCAATGCGGCGATGCGCGCGGGAGTTCTTCTGGAGCAGCAATTCGTGTGCCCGAGCGTTGGCGAAACGCAGCTGCGCGGAAGATTGTGGTGGGTTCGCGCGTCGCTATGTGCATGGCGGAAAAGTGCGGTAGATTCCGGGTAAGGAATTAGCGCACGACCAGCAGGGCACGATACGTGCGACCAGTTCACTGACTTGTATGAACTTTGAGTGGAGACGTAGGCCGTGCAGCGTGCGGAGAGAGTCGCAGTCGATTTCCCCATGCCGTCGCGCAACTTTTCGGCGACGCGGCGGATGCTTCTTGTCGTGCTCGCCGTGTCGATTCTTTTCCCGCTCGCCTGTCTCGCCGGTTATGGCTACTTCGATTACCAGCGGCGAATTGCCGATTCGAATGATGTCATCGATCGGCTCGTGCGCGTGACCGAAGAGCAGGCAGTCAAGGTGCTCGACCTTAATCAGCAGATGGCGTCGCGCATCGTCGAATTGATCGGCACGGAGGATGACGCGCAGATTCGCGCGCATGCGTCGGAGTTGAACCGGCAGTTGCGCGAGATTGGCGGAGACTTTCCGCAAGTGGCGTCCATCTACCTGATCGGCGCGAACGGCGACCTGCTGGTGTCGAGCCGCGCTTATCCCGCGCCGGCCATCTCCATGAGCGAACGCGAGGACTTTCTCGCCGCGCGTGCCATGCGCCCGCATCCGTACTTCTCGCTGCCGATGCTCGGCACGCTTTCGCAGACCAATGTGTTCAACACCGCCATAGGACGAATCGGCGAGGGTGGCACGTTCCTCGGCGTCGTGTCGGTCGCGTTGCGCAGCGAGTACTTCTCACGCTTTTACCGCGAGTTGACGAACGGCGACACGTCGCTTGCGCTCGCGCTTTATCGGGCGGACGGCAATCTGCTGGTGCGCTATCCGCCGTGGCCCGGAGGCGTGAAGGCGCCCGCGGCGAACGCTTTCGCCGCGGCTTTGCGCGACAAGCAGTGGTCGGGGCATGTGCGCGTCAAATCGCCGGTAGACGGTGTGGAGCGGCTCGTCGCGTTCAGGCGCGTCGGCGATTACCCGCTGTACGTGTCGAGCGCCTATGCAACCGGCGCGATCGTCGACGCGTGGCGGCGGCATTTCATCGTGATTGCCGCATTGACGGCGGTGCCCTGCATCGCAATCTGGATACTGGTGCTGTATTCGCTGCGTCAACTGGACGGCGAACGGGTTGCGTGGGAACGCTGGCAGGGCGAGGTCGCGATGCGGCTCTCGGCGGAAGCTTCGAGCCGGCAATTGCAGCGCATGGGTGCGCTCGGCAATCTGGTTGCCAACGTCGCGCACGATTTCAATAACCTGTTAATGGTCGTATCCGCGAACATCGAGTTGGCGCGTCTTAAGCGCTTTAACAACCTCGAAAAGGAAATGACCGCGGTGCAGCGCGCCACTGCGACGGCGGAGTCGCTGACGCGGCGTCTTTTGAGTGTCGCGAAGAAACAGCCGCTCAAACAGGAGCCGATCGACCTCAGGAAATGGATGCCCGGCGCCGCGCCGCTCATCGAAGCGGCGCTTGGCGATCATATCGAGCTCGCGCTGAGTATCGTCGACGATGTCTGGCCAGTGCTTGCCGATCCAACCGACCTCGAACTCGCGATCATGAACCTCGCGGTTAATGCACGCGATGCCATGCCGCGCGGCGGACGCTTTGTAATCCGCTGCCAGAACAACCGGCTGGTGGGCAGCGACACGCTGCTGCCCGACGGCGAATACGTGCTGATCGCCTGTTCCGACGATGGCGAGGGCATGCCCGAATCGGTCGCGCGGCGCGCGTTCGAGCCGCTTTTTACCACCAAACTGAGCGGATCCGGCGCGGGTCTCGGGCTGGCGCAGGTGCTCTCGATGTGCGAACAGGCGGGCGGTACGGCGAAAATCGACAGCGTGCAGGGCAGCGGCACGACGGTGCGCCTCTATCTGCCGCGTTATCGCGAACGCCGGCAGAAGGAGGCCGCGGCAGAAGAGGTGGCCGAGCAGTCGGCGCTGCGGCACACCGGCATGGTGCTGCTGGTGGAAGACAACGAAGATGTCGCGGCCGGCGTCGCAGCGGTGCTGCAGACCTTCGGTTGCGAGGTGCGGCACGAGCCCACCGCCGATCAGGCGTTCGACGTCCTCACCGGCGGCGAGCGTTTCGAACTCGTGCTGTCGGACATCCAGATGCCGGGCAAGCTGAACGGCATCGACCTCGCGGAAAAGGTACGCAGTACCTGGCCTTCGCAGAAAATCGCCTTGATGACCGGTTACGCCGATGAACTCGAACGCGCCCGGCGTCTCGGCGTGGCGATATTGGCCAAGCCGTTCAATATCGCCGAACTGCATGCACTCGTTGCCTGTGAATCTTGAGCAATGCGCGTGAGCAACGAGCATGAGCAATGCGCACGCGCAACGCATCTCTGCAATGACACCGATTTTCAATGGCGCGGCACACCCCTTGCTGGACTCCTGACGAGGCATGCGCACGCAGGTTCGCCTGCGCGCTCGATCCGCTTCTATTCCGCTTTCATCCCGACAGGAGAACAGTCATGAAGATCAAGAAGGCATTGCTCGTATCCACACTGCTCGCGGCGTCCTCGCTTGCGATGGCCCAAGGCACGGGCGGTGGCGGCGGCGGCCCGGCCGGCAACGACCCGAGTACGAACGCCAATGCATCGACGCGCGAGGGCGGCGACATGCAGGGTTCCAGCTCGATGTCGCATTCGAAGATGAAGAAGCATTCGTCGAAGTCGAAGAAAATGAAGCCCGCAACCGACACGACCAATATGCCCGGCGCCGACGCGAGCAGCGACACGAAGGGCCAGTAAGGCGCCTGTCGTTTGCCCACATTTGCGGCGAACGGTGTGGGAGTGAGGCGCGGTGGGCGCCTCACGAACACCGCAGCTGGTGTTTTCGTTTTTGCGTTTTCTACGTTGACGCTAGCTGTTTTCCTGCGCTGCGTCGTAATTGCCGAGCGCCGCGGCGCTGTTCAGGCGCGCGCGTTTGAGCAGGGCCTGCTGCGCTTCCTTGACGTTGCCGGCCGCGCCTCGCCACGCTTGCAACGGCGGCTCCTGCAGCGCGCGACCATACGAGAAGCTCAGGTTCCAGGGCAGCGGTCCGAGGCGATTCATCGCGTCGAGATTGGCGGTCGCTTCTTCAGGCGATTGCCCGCCAGATAGAAAGACGAGGCCGGGCACCGCCGAGGGCACGGTGCGTTTCAGAATCCGCAGCGTGTAGGCGGCGATATCCGCGGTCGACGATTGCCGCGCGTTTTCCGAACCGGCGAGCACCATGCTCGGTTTGAGCAGGATGTGTTCGAGCACCACGCGATGCCGGTGCAACGCATGAAACACCTCATGCAGGACCGCTTCGGTGACTTCGGCACTGCGCTCGATGGTGTGATCGCCATCCATCAGCACTTCGGGTTCGACAATCGGCACGATGCCGGCTTCCTGCGAGATCGCCGCATAGCGGGCGAGCGAGTCGGCGTTGGCTTCAATCGCGAGACGGCTCGGCAGATTGGCCGCGATGTTGTATACCGCGCGCCACTTCGCGAAGCGCGCGCCTTGCTGCTTGTAATCGACGAAGCGGCGCGCAAGGCCGTCCAGGCCTTCTGTGATTTCATCGCCGGGAGCATGAGCGAGCGGAATCTTGCCGAGGTCGACCTTGATGCCGGGCACGATGCCGTTTTTCGCGGCGAGTTCGGGAAACGGCGTACCGTCGTCGGCTTTCTGGCCGAGCGTTTCCTGATAGAGAATGACGCCGCTCACGAATTCGCCGAGACCGGGGGTGGTGAGCAGCAGGTTGCGATAGGCGCGGCGATTCTCTTCTGTCGACTCGATGCCGATGCTCTTGAAGCGTTTCGCGATGGTGGGGCCGCTTTCGTCGGCGGCGAGGAGACCCTTGCCGGGTTGAACCATGGCGTCGACGGTGGCTTGCAGTTCGCTGCGGGTGTCCATGAGATGCACTCCCTTTGTTCCGGTTGCGGAAGAAAACCTGCGCTCGCGACGCGCGCTCCGACGCTGCGGGTTCGGCCTATTCGCCGATCAGATGCAACACGATGTCGCGATGCTGCGTATGACGCCGATGCTCGAACAGATACAGACCCTGCCATGTGCCGAGCACCATCTGCCCATGTTCGACGGGCACGCTCAATTGCACCTGGGTCAACGCGGTGCGCAGATGCGCGGGCATGTCGTCGGGACCTTCGGCGTTGTGCTCGTAGCGTTGCTCGTCTTCGGGTGCAAGCGTTGCAAAGTAGCGCTCCAGGTCGCGCTGGACCGACGGGGCCGCGTTTTCCTGAATCAGCAACGATGCCGACGTGTGACGGCAAAACAGCGTCAGCAAGCCGGTTTCGATGTGCTGCGCTGCGACGAAACGGCGGGCTTCGTCGGTGAATTCGACGAGGCCACGCGCGCGGGCCTTGACGCTCAGGTGATGGATGGCTTGCTTCATGATGGAAGCGCTCGGTGCGGTCAGAGCGACGCGAACGCGTCCGTGATCTGCTCGACGCTGGTGGGGCGCACCACGCGCGCCACTTCCGCGCCGTCGCGCATGAAAACCAGCGTGGGCCAGAGTTTGACCCTGAACGAGCGGCCAAGCGGCCGGCCGGGGCCGTCCTCGATTTTCAGATGCCGTATGCCCGCATGGGCCTCGAACGCTTTCGCGATGGACGGCTGCGCGCCCTGGCAGTAGCCGCACCAGTCCGTGCCGAACTCGAGGACGGTTGCGCCGGGCAACGCGTCGACTTCGGCTCGTGACGGGGCGTGGGTGGAATAGGCTGTCCGGGTTGCCATGCATGCTCCGCTACGGATCGGGTTGGGCACCGAGTGTTTGTGAATTCGTGCGTGCGCGGCCGCAAAGGCGCGCTGCACGTTAGTTTGATAAGAGTACCAGCTATTGGTTCGAGGGGCGGGTGCGGCGCATGCGAGCAGTGATCTTTGGTGCGGCCCTTGCGCGCCTGTCATTTGCAATCCCCGTCGCTGTAAAAAAGGCCATAAATTTGGGATACACCCCCCCGCCTTTACGCGGCCGCACACCCGGTCGATAATGCCCCGTTCAATCCCGCCACGAAGCTTGCCCCGCGCGCCGCGCCGCGCAGCCTCGCTTCTCCTGAGCCCACAGCCGCCCGTGTTGAAAAACTCACGTTTTTTTGGTCTGCTGCACATTCCCGGCTTCAAGCCGCTTGCCGCCGCCACGCTGATGCTCGGTGTGGCCATGTCGTTCACTGCTCCGTATCTGTCGCTCTTCGGCGTCGAACGCGCCGGCATGACGCCGTTCCGGCTCGGTGTCTTCATGACGTTGATCGCCGCGAGCGGTGTGCTCGCGAGCACCTTCGCCGGCCGCTGGAGCGATGCAAGCGGCCGGCACCGGCCGCTCTTGCTCGTCGCGCTCGTGCTCGCCGCGCTTGGCTACCTCGGGTTATGCGTGGTGCGCGATTACCGGCTGCTGCTCGTCGTCGGCATTGTGTTTATCGGTGCGGGCGGCTCGGCCATTTCGATGGTGTTTTCGTTCAGCCGCGCCGCGCTGCCCGTGCCGGACGCGGCCGAGCGTGTATTTGCCAGCGCGACGCTGCGCACCATTCTCTCGGCGGCGTGGGTGTTCGGGCCGTCGGTGGGCGCGCTCGTGCTCGCGGCGACCAGCTTCACCGGGCTTTTCCTGTTCGCGGCCGCGAGCTTCGCGGCGTGCGCCGCCATTGTCTGGCGCATGCGCGAGCCGCAAGGCCATCTCGGCGACCATACGGTGGAGGACACCGCGTCCGAGCCGTCGGCGTCGATCACCGTGCCGCCGCTCAGGGAGCCCGGTCCCGATGCGCATGAGGATCTGCCCGGCGTGGCTTCGGCGAACGATATCGGCCGCGCGGTCGCGGCGCTGACCTTGCTCGGGCTCGCCGCGAACGCCACGATGATCGTGCTGCCGCTCTACATCGTGCACGGTCTTGACGGCACGCATCTCGACGTTTCCGTCATGCTCGGGCTCGGCGCCTTGTCCGAGATTCCGATGATGCTCGCGCTCGGCGCGAAATCGTCGAAGCTGCATAAGCCGAACTGGCTTGCGGCCTGCGCCGCGGTTCACGCCGCGTATTTCGTGGGCATGTCGCTCGCGGGCAATGTGCATGTGCTGATTCCCATGCAGATGCTCAACGCGTTCGTGGTCGCCGTGACCTCGTGCCTCGGCATGACGTATGTGCAGGACCTCATGCCGCACGCGCCCGGGCGGGCCACGGCGCTGTTCTTCAATGCGGCGCGGGTCGGCTCCATTCTGTCGGGCGTGTTGTCGGGATTGCTGGTGCAGGCGTTCAGCTATCGCGGCACGTTTCTATTCTGCGGCCTGCTCGCGCTGGCTGCGCTCGTCCTGTTTGCCGTGCCGGGCTACCGCTATCCGCTCATGTGGCGAGCCGTGCGGCGCTTTGCGAGTACGCAATATGGCAGGCTTCAGGCGCGGCGCGCGCTGCGTGGAGGGCGTGAGCTTTGATCCAGCCGCAGCGCATGATCTGCGACTGGCGCAGGCTTGCAGCGAGCTGAACGGATCCGGCGTGCGGAACTTTAGCTCGCGTACAACCTCTCCAGAGAGGCGTATTGTTGTCAGCGCGGTTGCCAAAGCGGTTCTCAGCGCGGTTGCCAAAGCGGTTCTCAGCGCGGTTACCCAAGCGGTTGCCAGCGCGGTTGTCGGAGCCGTCGTCAGACGGTTATCAGAGCGCGCTTCCTGCGCCTGTGCACACGGCACACGGCGCGTGGCGCATGGCGCGCTCGCGTCGCCCGGCGGTCGGTAGTGAACGCGGTATCGGCATCTGAATGAAACCAGCCAGCATCACGTGGCACTTTCGGGAGCGGTGAAATGCAGCTAGGCATGATTGGATTGGGACGCATGGGTGCCGACATGGTCCGGCGCCTGACGAAGGGCGCTCAGCAGTGCATTGTCTACGACGTGCAGCCCGCCGCCGTGGAGCGGCTCGCGCAGGAGGGCGTGGCGGGCGCCTCGTCGCTGGAAGACCTCGTCGCCAAACTCGACAAGCCGCGCGCGGTCTGGCTGATGGTACCCGCCGCGGTGGTCGACGGCACGCTGGAAAAACTCGTGCCGCTGCTCGAACCGGGTGACATCGTGATCGACGGCGGCAATTCCTATTATCACGACGACATTCGCCGCGGCGCCGAGCTGGCCGAACGCAAGCTGCATTACGTGGATGTCGGCACGAGCGGCGGCGTCGCGGGACGCGAGCGCGGCTATTGCCTGATGATCGGCGGCGAGGCCGACGTGGTGCAACGGCTCGAGCCGATTTTTTCGACGCTCGCGCCGGGCGCAGCCGCCGCGCCCGCCACGCCAGGACGCACGGCGGGCGCCAGCACCGCGGAGCAGGGTTTTCTGCATTGCGGGCCGCTCGGCGCCGGGCACTTCGTCAAGATGGTCCATAACGGCATCGAGTACGGCTTGATGGCCGCGTATGCCGAGGGTCTCAACATTCTGCGTCACGCCGACGCCGGCAGGCACGCGCGCGACGCGGACGCCGAGACTTCGCCGCTGCGCCGTCCCGAGTTCTATCAATACGATCTCAATCTGGCCGATATCGCCGAAGTCTGGCGGCGCGGCAGCGTGATCGGCTCGTGGCTCCTGGACCTGATCGCGGGCACGCTCGCGGGCGACGCAGATCTTAGGAGCTACGCAGGCCGCGTATCCGACTCGGGCGAAGGGCGCTGGACCATGGCCGCGGCCATCGACGAAGGCGTGCCCGCGCCGGTGCTGAGCGCGGCGCTGTTCGGGCGTTTCAGTTCGCGCGGCGAAGCGGACTTCGCGAACCGCGTGCTGTCGGCCATGCGCCACGACTTCGGCGGCCATGCCGAGAAGCCGGCCGAATCGCCCTAAAACCCGCAGGGCTGATCGGTCGCAAGCTGATCGCGCCGATCGCCCGGCGTCCCTTCGCCTCGCCCCAAAGCACAGTACAGCCCATTCAGGGAGCCGGACATGCCAGCCGCAGAAGCCAACGGAACCACGCCGCACGACGTCGTCTTCCTGTTCGATTGCGACAACACCTTGCTCGACAACGATCATGTGCTGTCGGACCTGCGCGCGCATATGATGCGCGAGTTCGGCACCGACAACAGCACGCGCTACTGGGAAATTTTCGAGCAGTTGCGCAGCGAGCTCGGCTATGCAGACTATCTCGGCGCGTTGCAGCGCTATCGCACCGAGCATCCGCGGGACACGCGCCTGTTATTGATGTCGTCGTTTCTGATCGACTATCCGTTTGCGAACCGGCTTTATCCCGGCGCGCTCGACGCATTGCGCCACGTCGGCCAGTACGGACCCACGGTGATCCTGTCCGACGGCGACGTGGTGTTCCAGCCGCGTAAGGTCGCGCGTTCGGGCTTGTGGGAAGAAGTCGGGGGCCGGGTGCTGATCTACATTCACAAGGAGCTGATGCTCGACCAGGTGATGGAATGCTACCCGGCGCGCCACTATGTGATGGTCGACGACAAGCTGCGGATTCTCACGGCCATGAAGAAAGCCTGGGGCGGCAGGCTGACCACGGTATTCCCGCGTCAGGGCCATTACGCGCTCGATCCGAAGGAGATCTTGAGCAATCCCCCCGCGGACGTGAGCATCGAGCGGATCGGCGACCTCGCGCAGTTCGACGTGAAAGCGCTGCTGTCCGGCAAGCCCTAGGCGTCGCGCAGCTTTGCCTGCGCGTCGGCCGCGCCCATCCGGCCGGCCGCGTCGAGTGCGCTCGCGCCCGCGGCGTCGCGCGCGTCCGGCTTCGCGCCGTGCGCAATCAGCAGGTCCATGATGGCGGTGCGGTTGAACATGGCGGCCACCATCAGCGCGGTGCGCCCGTCGGGCGACGCGCCTTCCACATCCGCGCCATGCGCGAGCAGCGTGTCGACCACGCCCTCAAAGCCTTTGAACGCCGCGCCTGCAATCGGCGTCTGGCCGTTGTTGTTGCGCAGGTCGGGGTCGGCGCCGCGTTCCAGCAGCGTGCGCACGGCATCCACGTGACCGTGGTAGCTGGCGAGCATCAGAAGGCTGTCGCCGTTCTCGTTGCGCAGATTCGGCGGCACGCCTTTTTCGATCACGGCGGCGAGCATCGCGGCATCGCCGCGGCGCGCCAGATCGAATACCTGCTGCGCGAGTTCGAGCAGTTGCGGGTCGATGGCTTGCCCCGAAGGCGGGGAAGAGTCGGCGGAATTCGTCAATGCAATCTCCTTGCGAGGATGCGGCGCAGCTCGGCGCATGAACGCCGGCAGCATACACAGTTTGTACCGGCGACGCGCGCACGCGCGCGGCGCGCCCCCTCAGGCGTGGCCGAACAGCTTCACGAGCAGCCCGAACACGCCGACCAGCACGGCCACGCCGGCACACAGCAGCACGAGCGTGAGAAGCAGAACGAGTGGCGCTTTCAGACGGTTGGATGTGGACATGATCAATGTGTAGGGTTAAGGACGAGTAGGGCCACGAACAGCGCAACCAGCAGGGCAACCAGTAGGGCACAAGCGGCGCAACGAGTCAGGTAACGACGCACGCGCAGGAATTCTGCAAAGCTTAAGCGTTTCGCCGCATCTGTGCAGCGCGCCTGGCGTAGGACTTGCTCCAGCGCGCGCGACGCCGGCAATGCCTGAGCGAGATCAAACTTTCCAGCGCGGTTCCGAACCATGATGCGTGCATCCGGTCACATGGCTGACGACCGGCGCTCAATGCCCGTTGCCGAACCCGGCACGTGAAGCATCCGCACAGCGCCTTTCGCTGCATCTCTCTCATGCCGTGCGCATGACGCTCACCGGCGCACGCTTCGCAACGCCCGCCAACCTGCCTGATAGTCCTTACGAGGAGCGACGCCATGGCTGAAGCAATCTCCCGTCCCGCCCCGCCGCACACTTTAGACCCCGACACGCTGCAGAGAATGGATCGGTACTGGCGCGCGTGCAACTACCTGTCGGCCGGCATGATCTATCTGCGCGACAACCCGCTGCTGCGCGAACCGCTGAAGCCCGAACACATCAAGAACCGTCTCCTCGGGCACTGGGGCTCGGACCCCGGCCAAAGCTTTCTGCTCGTGCACCTGAACCGCCTCATCAAGAAGCTGGACCTGAACGTGATTTACATTTCGGGACCAGGGCACGGCGCGCCTGCCACGCTGGCCAACTGCTATCTGGAAGGACATTACTCGGAAATCTATCCCGACCGCAGCGAAGACGAGGCCGGCATGCGGCGCTTTTTCCGGCAATTTTCGTTTCCCGGCGGCATCGGCTCGCATTGCACGCCGGAAACGCCGGGCTCGATTCATGAAGGCGGCGAACTCGGCTACAGCCTGTCGCACGGCTATGGCGCGGCGTTCGACAACCCGGATCTGATCGTCGCGGTGATGATCGGCGACGGCGAGGCCGAAACCGGGCCGCTCGCCACCTCGTGGCATTCGAACAAGTTCCTGAACCCGGTGCGCGACGGCGCGGTACTGCCGGTGCTGCATCTGAACGGTTACAAGATCGCCAATCCGACGCTGCTCGCGCGCATTCCGCGCGAGGAACTCGAAGCGCTGCTCACCGGTTACGGCCACAAACCGTATTTCGTCGAAGGCGACGATCCGGCCACCATGCATCAGCAGATGGCGGCGACGCTCGAACAGTGCATCGGCGAAATCCGCACGATCCAGCAGCACGCGCGCGCCAACCACGACGCCACGCGGCCGCGCTGGCCGATGATCGTGCTGCGTTCGCCAAAAGGCTGGACCGGCCCGAAGGAAGTGGACGGTCACAAGGTGGAAGGCTCATGGCGAGCGCATCAGGTGCCGATTGCCGATCCGGCGACCAACCGCGAGAGCCTGAAACTGGTCGAGGCGTGGCTGCGCAGTTACGAGCCCGAGTCGCTGTTCGACGAAAATGGCCGGCTCGTCGAGGCGTTGCGCGAACTTGCGCCACTGGGCGAACGCCGCATCAGCGCGAATCCGCACGCGAACGGCGGCGTGCTGTGCAAGATGCTCGACATGCCGGCGTTCCGCGACTACGCAGTCGAGGTGAAGCAGCATGCGTCCGCGTATTCGTCGCCCACTCAGGTACTCGGCAAGTTTTTGCGCGACGTGATGCGCAGGAACATGAGCAACTTCCGCGTGTTCGGCCCCGACGAGACCGCCAGCAACAAGCTGACGGCGATTTACGAGGTATCGGGCAAGACCTGGCTCGCCGACGCCCAGCCCAACGACGCCGACGGCGGCGCGCTGTCGGCCGACGGACGCGTGATGGAAATGCTCAGCGAACACACGCTGGAAGGCTGGTTCGAAGGCTATGTGCTGACGGGCCGCCACGGCCTCTTCGCGACTTACGAAGCGTTCGTGCACGTGATCGATTCGATGTTCAACCAGCACGCCAAGTGGCTCGAAAAAGCGAAGCGCGAACTGCGCTGGCGTCAGCCGGTGCCGTCCATCAATCTGCTTATCACGTCGCTCGTCTGGCGGCAGGATCACAATGGCTTCACGCATCAGGATCCCGGCTTTCTGGATGTGGTGACCAACAAGAGCCCGGACGTGGTGCGCATTTATCTGCCGCCCGACACCAACTGTCTGCTGAGCGTAGCCGATCACTGTCTGCGTTCGCGCGATTACGTGAACGTGATCGTGTCGGACAAACAGCCGCATCTGCAGTATCTGGACATGGAGGCCGCCGTCACGCATTGCACGAAGGGCATCGGGATCTGGGACTGGGCGTCGACCGATCAGGGCGCCGAGCCTGACGTGGTGATGGCGTGCGCCGGCGACATCGCGACAATGGAGGCGCTCGCCGCCGTGCAGATCCTCAAGGCGCGCTTCCCGGACCTGAAGATCCGTTTCGTGAATGTGGTCGATCTCTTCCGGCTGATGCCCGAGCACGCGCATCCGCATGGTCTGTCGGGCCGCGACTTCGATTCGCTCTTCACGACCAGCAAACCGGTGATTTTCAATTTTCACTCTTACGCGTCGCTGGTTCACAAACTGACCTACAGTCGGACCAATCACGACAATCTGCACGTGCACGGCTATCACGAGAAGGGCAACATCAACACACCGCTGGAGCTCGCGATCATCAATCAGGTGGACCGCTTTTCGCTCGCCATCGACGTGATCGATCGCGTGCCGAGGCTGCGTGGCGTCGGCGATCACACGAAGGAGTGGCTGCGCGGGCAGATCATCGAGCATCTCGCCTATGCGCATGCCGAAGGCATCGACAAGGAAGAAATCCGCAACTGGACGTGGCAAGACTGAGCGAGGTCCGTCATGAACATGCAGCACGGCGCTTCGCCGCCAACCATTCTGGTGCTCAACAGCGGATCGTCGTCTTTGAAGTTCGGGCTCTTTGCGCCTGCCGGTGACGACGAGTCGCTGTTGCTGGAGGGCAGCGCTGAAGGCATTGGCCGCGGCGACGGCAGCCTGCGCATCAAGGCGCCGGACGGCCGCGTGCTGGTGAACGAGCAGCACGTGCTCGAGTCGCAAACCGATGCGTTGCAGGAGCTCTCGGCCGTGCTTGGCGCGCAGCATCATGCGCAACCGGCGGCGGTCGGCCACCGCGTGGTGCATGGCGGGCCGCATCTGCGAACGCATCAGCGCCTCACGCCCGAGGTCCGCCAGCGCCTCCAGGATGCCGTGCATTTCGCGCCGCTGCACATTCCGCCGGCGCTTGCGCTGATCGATGAAGCGCAGTCGATCTTCGCGGACGCCGCGCACTTTGCCTGTTTCGACACGGCGTTTCATGCCACGCTGCCGCCGCGCGCGGCGCAGCTTGCGTTGCCGCGACGCTACGCGGATGCCGGCGTGATCCGCTACGGGTTTCACGGGCTGTCGTACGAATCGCTCGTCACGCAATTAGGGGCGGCGCTGCCGCCGCGTGCCGTGTTCGCTCATCTCGGCAACGGTTCGAGCGTGTGCGCATTGCGCGACGGCCGATCGGTCGATACGTCGATGGGCATGACGCCGACGGGCGGCGTGCCCATGGGAACGCGCTGCGGCGACCTCGATCCGGGCGTGCTGCTGTACCTGCTGCGCGTGGAGAAGCTCGATGCAGACGCGCTCGAAACGCTGCTGAACCGGCAGAGCGGCCTCGCCGGTTACGCCGACGGCGAAAGCGACATGCAGGCGCTCGAACAACGCGCGGCGGCGGGCGACGAGCACGCTTCGCTGGCACTGGACGCCTTTGCGACCGCGGTGCGCAAGACCATCGGCGGCTATGCGGCTTTGCTCGGCGGCATCGATCTGCTGATGTTTACCGGCGGCATCGGCGAGCACAGCGCGGAGATTCGCAAGCGCATCTGCGAAGGTCTGGATTTTCTGGGCCTTCGCGAAGGCGACGCGTCGGGCAAGGTGAGGGCGCTCCACACGCAAGAGGAGAAACAGATCGCGCGGCATTGCCGCGCTTTGCTGCGTGGTGCTTTGCTGCGTGGGTGAAGCACGGTGATTGCCCGGGCGTTGTCCCACCCGTGGGCCCGTGCGTTGTGCAGGCGAGCGCTCAGACGACCTTCACCACCAGCCGATCGCACACGCCCGTTACGCCGAAGAGCCGCGTCACGTCTTCGAGCGCGGCGAGCCTTTGCGCAGGCCGCGCCAGTTCGCCGTGAAGCGTGATGCGGCCGTCATGCACGTCGACCGCGATCGTGCGCGCGGGAACGGCGGCGTCCCATGCGAGACGCCGCATTGCCTCGGCGGCGATGTGCGCGTCGGAAAGACGCGCGCCGTGGGCGTAGCCTGGGGCCTCGCCCTGCGGCGCGGCAAAGCGCGAATGAGCCATGACGTTGTCGAGTTCAGGAAGACGCGGGTCCGACGGTAACACAACCGCAGGCGACCGCACACGACACTACATTAGCAGACGCCGCGTCTTTCCTCGCAGCGGCCGGCTACTGGATCGCACCCGCCACAGCCTGCGCGGTCGCCGCGGAGAGGGTCCAGCCCAGATGGCCATGTCCGGTGTTATAGAACACGCCGCGCCGCTTGCCGCGCCCCACCTTCGGCAGCATGCTCGGCAGCATGGGACGCAAGCCCGCCCACGGAATCACGCGCGCGGTCGACACCTCCGGAAAATGGCGGCGCGTCCAGTCGACGAGCGGTGTAATCCGGTCGGAGCGGATGTCGCGGTTAAAGCCGTTGATCTCCGCGGTGCCCGCCACGCGAAAGCGGTCCGCGCCGAGCCGGCTCGTCACGATCTTCGCGCTGTCGTCGAGCAGGCTGACCCACGGCGCACGCGCCTGGCTGGTTTCATCGTCGAGACAGACGGTGATCGAGTAGCCTTTGACCGGATAGACGTTCACGTGGTCGCCGAGCATCGCCGCAAAATCGCGGCTTTTCACGCCCGCGCACACCACGATCCTTTCGAAGGCGAAACGCTGCGTGTCGTCCTCCAGATTGACGGTCAGCGAGAAGCGTTCTTTGCAGGACTGCTCGATCGACGCGATCTCCGCGTCGTAATGGAACTGCACGCCGTGGCGCACGCAGGCATCCGCGAGACCGCGTGTGAACTTGTGGATGTCGCCCGTCGAATCCGACGGCGTGAAGAAACCGCCGTAAAACTCACCGTGCAACGTGGGCTCGAGCCGCTGCAATTCACTCGACGTCACCGCACTGCGGTCCAACCCGCCTTCGCGCAGCAGCGAATTGACTTTCGCCGCCGCGTCGAACTCCCTGCGCGTTTTGTACACGTGCAGAATGCCGCGCCGCTCCAGATCGAAGTCGATACCTTCGCGCTCGGCAATCGAAAAAAGATGCTCGCGCGCGGCAATGGCAAGCCGCACGGTCTCGACCGTATTCGCACGATAGTGCGGAATCTGCCGCAGGAACTCGCCCATCCACGAGTACTTGTGCCAGCTCGGCACCGGGTTGACGAGCAGCGGGGCGTCGCGCGTGAGCATCCAGCGCAGGCCTTTCAGCACGGTGGCCGCGCTGTTCCAGACTTCCGCGTTGCTCGCGGAAAGCTGGCCGCCGTTGGCAAACGAGGTTTCCATGGCCGCGTAGCGGTGGCGTTCGAACACGGTGACGTGGTGGCCGCGCTGCGCGAGGGCGTGAGCGGTCGTGACGCCGGTAATGCCGGCGCCGATAATGGCGATTCGTGACATGACATGGTCCAGAGTGGGTTGAGCATCACCGGGTTCGATTTCTTTCGAAACCGGTGCCGATGCCCCATCTGTCCCTGTACCTGAGAGTTTCTTCCCGGCGCTGTGAGCAAAGGCTCTTGCCGCATGTGGGAATCCCCTTCGGTGGGCGCGCACGACGCCGCTCTCCAGATGTTCCGGCTGCGCGGTCCTTTTGCCTGAGAGTTTCCGGGGCGGTTGCTCCGTCGGCGTCGCCGTGACTCCGGCGATCTCTCCCGCGCTGCGTTGCAGAACGCCACGACGATACCGGGCAAAAATCGTTCGGGCAAGTGTTTTCTGGCGGCAGCCGTGCCGTCTCACAGGCCGCATGCGCCGCAGCGATTGATGCTGCCGCGAGCGCGACGCCCGTTTATCATAGTGCCCACAACCAGAAAAGTGCCGCCTCGCTGAGCGATGGTCAGGCGTTTCATTGACGATCACAGCGGCTCATCCGCGCCATTCCATGAATTCGACTCCCGATGTTCCCTCCCGCCCCTCGATCCGCGCGTTGACCTTGCTCGAGGGCCGCGTGCTCGGCGTGCTCGTCGAAAAACAGCACACCGTGCCCGACAGTTATCCGCTTTCGCTGAACGCACTGACGTTGGGCTGCAATCAGAAGACGGGCCGCTCGCCGGTCATGAACGCGACGGAAGCCGAAGTGCTCACCGCGCTCGATGGTCTCAAACGCTTAAGCCTCGTCATGGAAGGCAGCAGCAGCCGCGTGCCGCGTTTCGAGCACAACATGAATCGTGTGCTGGGTCTGCCGAGTCAGTCTGCCGCGTTGCTGACCACCTTGCTGCTGCGCGGCCCGCAGACGGCGGCGGAGTTGCGTCTGAACAGCGCACGGCTGCATGGTTTTGCCGACATCTCGTCGGTCGAGGCGTTTCTCGACGAACTCGCCGCCAACGATCCGCCGCGGGTGGTCAAACTGCCTCGCACGCCTGGCGAGCGCGAACATCGCTGGATGCATTTGCTGTGCGGCGAAGTGAACATGAGCGAGTTCGCGCAGTCAGGCGGCGGCGCGGACGAAACCGTGCCGCTTTCCACCTTCGAGGCCTTGAAAGCCGAGCAAAAAAGACTCGCGGACGAAGTCGGCCGGCTGCAGGCGGTGGTGCGGCGCATGGCCGCCGAACTGGGCGTCGATGCGACCGATCTGGATGCTTGAGAGATAGCGCCGATACGTTGCTCACGCGTCGCTGCCGCGGCGGGGATCGGTCGATAACGCGCGCTGCGTGCGATAAAAGTTGCGCGGCGGCACATTCGGCGAGTCTTGCGCGAGCCGGTCCAGTTCGTCGCGAATGGCGGTCAGATAATGGCCGTCGCGCGCATCCGGGTCGCCCGCGAAAACCGATTCGAGCCGCCGCCGCACCGCGCCGTAACGCGCGCCTGCGGCGCGATGTTTTTCGGCGCGCTCGGCATACCGCAGATACGTTTGCAGCGCCGACGAGACCGCGGCGACCACGCTCACGAGCCCGACGACAATCCTGATTTCAAACGACACGGCGCTCGAGTTCAGCGACGCGAACACAGCCGTCCCCACGAACGCGGCCAGCACCGTGACGAGCCAGCCCATCTGGCGGTCGCGCGCGGACAGCAGGTCGGCCATGTCGTAATGGCTCATCTGGGATTCGCGCGCGCGCCGGATCCATTTCAGCAGAAGCTGCTGTTCGTCGACGGGCGGCTCGTAGGCGGGCAGATTCTTCATGGGGCTCGTCCGGGCAGTGGTATGCCGCGCGCCATGCGCGTGCACTGACGCTACTGTGCCACATGAAGGCGCCGCCTGGCGGCGCGCGTCTCAGGCTGCCGCGACCGCCGGCTGCGCGATGCCGAAACGCTCGTTGTGCGGCGTGCCGTTCAGATAGAAGTCGCCGATGGCGGCCTCGCGAATGATGGCCGGATTGTGCGACGCGAGGACGCGCGCATTGCGCCAGTAGCGGTCGAAGCGCCGCGATTCGCTGGTTGTCGAAGCGCCGCCCACCTCGAACAGCAGCGTGGCGGCCTCGAGCGTCTGCTCGATGACGATCTGCTGCGCCTGAAAGGTCTGGATGTCGAGGCGAAAATAGGTTTCTTCGGTCGTGCGGCCGTGCTGACGCGCAACTAGTACCTCGTCTATCGCACGCGCGAGCGATGCGCTGATGCTTTGCGTCGAATAAGCGAGGCTCGCAAGCCGGCCGATCACGCGTTGCACGAGCGGGTTGTCGCGCGGACGGGATTCTCCTGGTACACCGAACGTTCTTGTCTTCGCCTGCGTGAAGGCCACGGCATCGCGCAGCGCCGCACGGCTGATGCCCGCGAGATTCGCGACGTGCAGCGCCTGGTAATACGACGTGAGCACGCTGTTGCGGCGCGGCGCCGATGCGTCGTAGCGGCGGTACACGTTCTCGCGCGCCACCGGCACGCCATTGAAACGCGCGGTGCCGCTGCCTGTCAGGCGCTGGCCGAAGCCGTCCCAGTCGTCGATACGTGCAAGCCCCGGCGCATCCGTCCTGACGAGCACGCGCACGTCGCTCTGTCCGTCGTGCGCGGTCACGTCGACCCAGTCCGCGTAGAGTGTGCCGGTGGTGTAGTACTTCTCTCCGTGCAGGTGCCATGCGCCGTCCGCTTCGACAAGACGCACGCTGTTGTTCGTGCCCGCAGTGCGCTCGGCCACCGCGCCGCCGATGATCTGTCCTTGCGCGATGCGCGTGAGCCATCGGTCGCGCAGGGCGTCGTCGCCATTTTCCAGCAGCGATTCAATGAAGCCGCCATGCACGCGCAAGATCTGCGGCAGGTTCGAGTCCGCTTCGCCCAGACGCGTGACGAGCGCGAGAAACTCGCTGAGCGCGACGCCTTCGCCGCCGTATTCGGTGGGCACGCGCAGCTTCGTATAGCCGGCTTCGCGCAGCCATTCGACGGGATCGTAGGCAAGCTCCCGATGCCGCTCGCGATGCACCGCGCCTTGCGCGATGCGCGCGAAGACGGGCGCGAAACGGCGCGTCAGCGCACTGTCGTCGAAAAGCTGCGCGGCGTCGGCAAGGCTCGCTGCGTGCGGCGGATGGTCGTGCGGTAAAGATGCGGACATGGGTTCTCCGAATTCAAACGCGCAGGGCGCAATCCGGCAACGGTACGGCATGGCACGCGCGCGGAGCAACCAAGCATTTAGCCGATTCTTAGCAGGAAGACAGAAATGGCGTGAGCCGCCGCGTCGGTCACGCCGCCCGCATGCGCCGTCAAGCGTGCGGCCGCGCACACACACCGCGATGCGCCCGGTGCATGCTCGTCACACCTGCGCGAAGCCGGGGGATCCGTTACGCCTGCGTCGGACATCTACCGATATGACGGCGACCCGGCGACCCGGCAACGGACGCCAGCAAGCGGCAAGCGGATCGGCACCCTGTGAGATGGTATGAACAAGACAACACATCGCGCCCGGCGCTATGACGTCATCACCGACGAAGCGCAGTTTCGCGCGCTGCAGCCCGAATGGGACGCATTGTGGACGCGCGCGCAAGGTCACTACTATCAGTCGTTCAGTTATGGATGGCTCGCCTGGGACCACGTGTCGAAGCCTCACGGACGTCTGCTCAGATGCATTGTCTGCCGCGATGACGGGCAACTCGTGATGATCTGGCCGCTCGAAGCCGTCAAGCGCGCGCTATGGACTTACCTCGTGCCGCTCGGGCCCGAAGGCGGCGACTACACGAGCGTGCTCGTCGCGGACGATGCGTCGGCCGCCGCGTTGATCGAGGGCGCATGGCACACGGCACGCCGGCGCTGCGGCGCGGACTTCATTCACATGCCTTATGTTCGCGAGACGCTTCACCTTTACACGCTGGTTTCGCGCGAACGGCACGTGCTGTTTGCAGAAGCGCATCAGGCGTCGGCCGCGCGATTACGCGGGCAGGGCACATGGGACGAGTATTGCCGTTCGCTTGGCACGCTGTTCGGCAAACGCCCCGGCACTTTTGTCAAACGGCTCGCGAAGGAAGGCACGGTTGCCGTGCGTGTGGTCGATCCAGCCGAAGAGCGGGAGACCGCGTCCCTGATCGAATGGATGTTCAACTGCAAGCGCAGCTGGAGCGACCGGGTCGGCAAACGCAGTGTATGGCTCGATTCGCCGGAGTTCGAGCGGTTTCTCGGCAAGCTGATCCATTCGCGCGACGTGCCGTCGATGGCGCGGCTGATTGTCGTCACGCTCGACGACGCGCCGGTCGCGGGCATCATCGTCAGTGTGGGGAATCCGTGGGCAAGCGCGATTTTCGCGGGCTACGATCCGTACTATGGCCGCTGCTGTCCGGGCCTCATCGCGGTCGAGCAATGCGTGAAGTGGGCGTTCGAGAACGGCTTCGATCTCGACTTCGGCGTGGGCGCGGAGCGCTTCAAGTCGTATTGGGCGCGCGGCGAGGCGACGACCGCATGGACCACGCAGATCGTCAACTCAAAGTGGGGACTGCTTGCCATCCACACACGGCGGCTCGCCCGCGTGCTCGCGTCGCTCGCGCGAAGGCGGGCGCATCGCGCTACGACCGGTCCCGATTCCGCGCTCGCGTCGCACCGGTGATAACGGCGATACCGAACAGAATGACCGCGACTATCGCGATGATGTGCTGTGCGACGTGCAGCGCCGTCAATCCCCAAGCCACGCCGCCGATAAAAATAATCCATCCGACGAGATAGATAAGCAGGGTCATCGTTTTTCTCCTTGTTTCTCCTTGCGATTTCGGCTCTGGCGCCGGTCACCCGCCGTGAAAAATTTACCGTGCGCCCCGATGGACTGCCGATAGCGGCTCGACGGGACAAAGGCGCGTGCATGGCGCCCTGATCGCGAGACGATCAGCGGACTAGTGCTTAAGCACATTGCGCGCCTGGTCGCGATGTCGCTGTCGCCGTTGCAACGGAACGCGGCTTGCTGTGGCTAGATCACTACCGTATGCCGCACCGCAACGCAAGGCAAAGCGCAACGCGACGAACCATGGCCACCACGAAGCACACATCGAAGCGCGCGTCGAAGGGCACTTCGAAGCCCACATCGCAGACAGAAGGCGAGACCCCGGCGCAGCCCGAGGTCGACCCCGACCAGCAACCCGCGACGCTCGACGATTGCCGCCGCTGTCCGCTCTGGGCCAACGCGACGCAGGGCGTGCCCGGCGCCGGTCCGCGTCGCGCGCCGATCATGATGCTCGGCGAACAGCCCGGCGACAAGGAGGACCTGCAAGGTCTGCCTTTCGTGGGGCCGGCGGGCGCTTTGCTCGACGATGCGCTCGTCGAAGCAGGCGTCGGCCGCAAGGATGTGTACGTGACCAACGCCGTGAAGCATTTCAAATGGACGCCGCGCGGTAAGCGCCGCATGCATAAAACCCCGGCGCAGCGCGAGGTGGATGCCTGCCGCTACTGGCTCGATCAGGAGCTTGAAAGCGTGGGCGCACAGGTGATCGTCGCCCTGGGGGCGACTGCGCTGAAGGCGGTGCTGGAAGATCCGAAATCGCGCTTGCAGGATGCGATCGGCAAGGTCATCGAACACGGCGACCGTCTGGTGGTTGCAACGTACCACCCGTCGTTTGCTTTGCGCGCACCCGATCCCGAGACGCGCCACCGCGCGTATGCGGCGATCGTCGCCGCGCTGCAGGACGCGAAGAAACTGGCGCAGCGGCGCAAGTAGGACGCAGGTGAACGTCTATCAGGCGGCCGCCTCGTGGGCGCGCAGTCCGAGGCGTTCCATCAATCTTTGTGCGTCGAACGGCGCGTTGGTTTTGGCGTCGTTGTCGAAATAGCAGTACACGTCGCGTGTTTGCGCGCGAGGGGGTTGCAGGTCGGGCGCTGCGAGCCGCGCATCGGCGGGCTGCGAGCCTCGGCTCCATGCCTCGATTCTGCGCGCCCATCGTTCCAAGGAGGCATCGGAGTATTCGCCCGAATATTTGGTTTCCGTGCCGTGCAGCCGCATGTAGACGAAGCCCGCGCTCAGATCCTCGAATTGCGGCCATGCTTCGGTCGAATCCGACACGACGAGCGCGACCTTGTGACGGCGCAGCAGTTTCACAAACGCGGGATCGACGAAACTCTCATGACGCACCTCCACCGCGTGACGCAACTTGCGCTTGCGGTCGATCTGGAGGTAGGGCGTCTTCACGCGCCGGTCGTGCTGTTCGGCGAGTGCGAGCGCCGCTTCGGTGTCGCGCGGCAACAGGCTCAGGAAACGCTCCATGTGCGCCGGGTCGAAACGCAGCGAAGGCGGGAATTGCCACAGTATCGGCCCGAGCTTTTCTTTCAGCGCCAGAAGTCCCTGCGCGAAAAAATTCGCGCACGCAACGGTGGCCGTCTCGTCGCGAAAGCGCAAGAGATGCGTGAGGTAACGCGCGCCTTTCACGCTGAACACGAAACCGGGCGGCGTCTCGTCGTACCAGTGGTGCCAGCTGTCGAGCGATTGCAGGCTGTAGTGCGTGCCGTTGATTTCGATCGTCTGCATGAGGCCCGCTGCGTAGCGCAGTTCGGTGGCCTGCTTCAGGCCTTCCGGATAGAAGGTTCCGCGCCATCCTTTATAGCGCCATCCTGAGATGCCGATGAGAATGTCACCTGTGCTTTTCACGTCAATGCTCGAAGAATCGGAGTCCGTGTCTGAGTCTGGCGACGAGCAATGCCTGTGCCATCTCAGGGCACAAGCGTTGCTGCAATCGACGTACCGACATAGCGACATACCGACGCGTCGACACGGCATCCGGCGACAAGCGGATGTCGCGCAACACATGGCGAAACACGGGAGGCACGCATGGCAGGCACGGATTTACGCAGCACGGACCTGGAGACGCAAAGCGACGGCACGATGCGCGTCACGCATCGCGGCGTGGACATTGTCGTGAGTGCGAAGCAGAACGACCGCGGCGCCTGGGTCGCACGGATCGACGCGTCTGTCGACGGCAAACCGTTCGCGCTGCCGGACGTGGAACCAGTCACGCCGGAATGGGCGACACACGCGGAGGCGTTGCGCGACGGCGTGGAGCGGGGCTGCTATCTGGTCGAGAAAAAAGCCGGTCACGGCCTGGACGACTCGGCGCACGGAACGGGAGCAAGCTGATGAACCGCATCGTCAACCTCTTATGCCGCGCGACGATCTCGGGCACAGCGGCAGGCAGCGCCGCGGCCGCCATGGCAGCCGCGCGGGCGCGCGCCGACGGCAGCACGCCGTATGCGCCGCTGAACGCGGTCACTCATTGCCTGTGGCCGCGCCGCGCATTCAGCGAGACCTGCCCAAGCGCGCGCTTTACGCTGACGGGCCTCGCGATCAATCAGGCGGCGGCGGTTTTTTGGGGCGTGCTGTTCGAAGGACTGCTGGACCGCTGGCAGTGTCGTGTAAGACGCCGTGCGGGCGTGGCGGAAATCGTCGCGAGCGCGGCGACGACCGCAGCCGTGGCCTATACCGTCGACTATCACGCGGTGCCGAGCCGCCTCACGCCCGGCTTCGAAGCACACCTGTCGAAGCGCTCGATGTTCTACGTGTACAGCGCGCTCGCAGCCGGCTTTGCGGCAGCCGCGCTGTGCCGCGCAAGTCGCAATTGAGGTTGATGAGAACGCCCTGCGCGTGGGCCGCCTGAGCCGCCTGATCGGGGCAGATCAGGCCGCTTCCGCCTTGCGCGCATCCGCCGCGCGCTCGACCAGAATCACGAACGGCTCACCCTCGTGGATCTCATAGCGGCGAATCTGCGCGACCTGATCGGCGGAAAGCACTTTGCCCTTCGTCATGAGCAGCGTGCCGCGCGACGTGCGCAGGTCGTCGGCGAGTTTCATGCCTTCCTTCAGATGCGACGCGTCGACGCGGTCCGGCACGCCTTCGGGTGTGAGTTCCGCGTGTTTCATCAGGAGTTCGATGTACTTCTCCGCGATCGCGGGATCGTAGCGAATTCCACTTTGCGCGCGCACGGTCGAGATGATCTGCGCGTCGTTCATCTTTTGCGGCGCGATGACGCCGATGCGCAGGTCTTCCGCGTCCCGCGCGAGAGCCAGCACGCGCGCGCCGAGCGGAATCAATCCGCCGATGAGTCCATCGGGCGTGCCGCGCCCGTCGTATCGCTCATACTGGTGGCGGATCATGGTCTGCACGCCGCTCAATTGCGACACCGGCGTGAGCGCCATCTGCCCATGCAGCGGATGAAGCTGATAGAGCTTCGCTTCCTGCGGCTGCAGCTTCGCAACGGGCGTCTTCAGCAACGCATCGGGCAAAAAGAGTTTGCCGATGCCGTGCAGCAGGCCGGCCATCAGCAGTTCATTGCATGCGTAGTCGCTCAGACCGAGCGCGGCGCCGAGTTGTCTGGCCGTCTCGCCGATACGCGCGGAATGGCCCGGCAGCCCGCAGCGCATTTCGACCATGTTCGCGCAGACCTTCACCATCGTGAGAAAGTTGTTTTTCAGGTCCTGCTGCGCGCCTTCGAGAAACATCACCGTTTGACGGATTTCCTCGGTGCGCGCATGGACCTCGCGTTCGAGCTCCATGTTGAACGACGAGAGCTTTTCGTTCTGCTCCTGCAACAGCGCGGTGAGCCGTTCCGCCTTGCGTTGCAGCGCGAGCTGTTCGAGCGCGCGCTGGATCGTCAGCAGCAGGTCCTGGTCGTCCCACGGTTTGTGCAGATAGTGATAGACGTGGCCTTCGTTGACCGCGCGCACGACCGCATCCACTTCCGAATAGCCCGTGAGCAGAATGCGGATCGCGTCGGGCGTCACGGTGCGCGAGCGCGAGAGAAACTCCGCACCGTCCATGTTGGGCATGCGCATGTCGGAAATGATCACGTCGACACTCGCCGATTCGAGCAGCGCCAGCGCCTCGGCGCCGCTGTTCGCGCTCAGCACGTCGTACTTCATCGGGCGCAGCAGGCGTTTGAGCGACGAGATGACGCCCGGCTCGTCGTCCACCAGCAGCAGCGTCGGGACGGCGGCGGGCGCTGCATCGGCGGCGTCCAGGGAGGCGGCCGGTGCCGTTGCAGCGAGTTCGGTCGGAATGCCGGTTGCCTGAAGCTCAGACATGATTAACCTCGTGATTGATGTCGCGTGACGGTCGCAGCGCGTCGGCCCGCATCACAGTGCTTCGAGAAAATGATCGAGCGCTTCCTTCATGCCGCGGATCGCCGCATCGGGCAACAGCAGCACCATGCGTGCGCCGAAGCCGCCTTGCTCGAGCGTGAAATGGATCTCCAGCAACAGCGCGAGGTCCCACCGGCCGCCGGGCAGCAAGGCGTCGTGCGTCTTGCCCGCGAGCGGCAAAAGCGTGGGCTGCGAGAAGCAGATGTGCCGCCCGAGCTGCTCGAACACGCTCTGCACGCAGGCGCCCACCAGCAGATTGGTGATGTCGCACAACACTTCCACTTCCGTATCCGGTTCGCCGACGTCGTGCCCCATCAGTTGTTGCAATTCGCGCTGACCGTCCTTGCCGACGAGCACGATTGCCTCGCCGGAAATGTCGGACTGAAACGCCTGGCGCACGGGCCGCAATTCGCTGTCGTCCTGCGCGCCCAGCGCGACGCGCAGCTGTTCGACGCCGACGAGCCGGATGTCGGGCACCGAAAGCGTGACGAATGCACCCAGCAGTCTGGCGAGCGCCGCGGCGGCCTTGCCCATGCCAACGTTGCAGATTTCCTGCAGGGCGTCGCGCTGGTCTTCGTTGAGAGACTGTTCATTCATGGAGACCGTACTCCGCGAGAATCGGCAGGATCGCTTCGGGGGAAACGGGCTTGGAAATGAAGCCGATCGCGCCCAATGCCTTCGCGCGTTCGACGGCGCCGCACTGCACGTCCGCCGACACGACGATCACAAACGTGTCGAGGCCTTCGTGCTGGATCGCTTCGAGCACCTGAAAGCCGTTCATGACGGGCATCGTCAGGTCGAGAAAAATCACGGCGCCCTTGCCGGCGCGATACAGCTCCAGCGCGGCGGCGCCATCCGAGGCCTGGGTGATCTCGACGTCCCATTCCTCGGGCAGCGAGCGGATCAAAAGTTTTCGGGCGAGTGTCGAGTCGTCGACAACAAGTACGGGCAATGGCATGGCTTTACCTCATGTGGCCGCCGGCGATTGTGCCGGCAACGCGATTGCATCCAGAGAACCGTTTTGCGCAAGCGCTTCGGGTTGGCTGGTTTCTTCAAGCAGGGTTCCGTCGACAGGCAGCGTCACGCGGAACGTCGTGCCCTCGCCGACGGTGCTGACGACGGAGATCGTGCCGCGGTGCGCGTTCACGATCCCATAGGTCACCGACAGACCGAGGCCGGTGCCCTGGCCAACCGGCTTCGTCGTAAAGAACGGGTCGAAAATACGTTTCAGATGTTCAGGCGGGATGCCGCAGCCCGCATCGGCAACTTCGAACCACACGTTCGACGGAGCGGCCGCGTCCATGCCGGTGCGCACCGTGATCGTGCCGCGCGGCGCGCCGTGCTGGTCGTGATGATTGCCGTACGCCTGCGCCGCGTTGACGACGAGATTGAGCACCACCTGGCTGATCTGCGACGGAATGCAGCGCACGAACGGTATCTCCGCATATTCGCGCACGAGGTGGGCGCAGTACTTCACCTCGTTATGGACGATGTTGAGCGTCGACTCGATGCAGCGATGAATGTCTGCGAGCTCCCACACATGGGTGCTGTCCACGCGCGAAAAGTCGCGCAGATCGACCACGATGGTGCGCACGCGCGCGAGTCCTTCCTTCGATTCGTGCACGAGCGTCGGCGCGTCGCCGAGCAGGTACTCCAGATCGGCCTGTTGCGCGAGTGCCTGCATGTTCTTCTGCAACGCCGGCGCGGCTTCGCTCACCATGCGCTCGACATCGGCGGCATAGCGGATCAGCGTCTTCACGTAGCCGTCGAGCGTGTTGAGATTCGACAGCACGAAGCCGACCGGATTGTTGATCTCATGCGCGACGCCCGCCGCGAGCTGACCGATCGCGGCGAGCTTCTCCGATTGCAGCAATTGCTGATGCGCATGCGCGAGCGCTTCGTTGAGCGACGTCAACTGCTCGTTGCGCACGGTTAATTCGGCGAGCGCGCTGGTGACCGCCTTCTCGCGGTCCTGAAGCTCGCCGTAGGCGATGCAGACGTCGGTCGTGTCGACAATCGCGACGCCCACCGCGACGACCTCGCCGTGGTCGTCTTCGATGGGGATGAAGCTGCAATTCTGGCGCATCGCGTCGATCGTGCCGGTGATCGGGCGCGAATGCTCGAAGCGAAACAGATACGGGCGATGCTCCCACGACGAGTAAGCCGGCGTGCCGAGCACGAACACGCCCTCGATCTTGCGGCTCAGCCACTGCCGCGGCAACTCGGGAAAAGCGTCGAGCAGAAGCTGGCCGACCACGGATTCGGCGGAACGTCCGCTATGCGAATGCATGAAGCGGTTCCACGTCAGAATGCGCAGCTCGCGATCCACGGTGAAGACACCGCAATTCACCCGCTCGACAATAGCTTCCGACAGATTGGTTTTCACCGAAGGGGCCCGTGAAATGACAAAGCAGGCAGCGCTCTCGTCGCCGGGTCCGTGAGCGCTCGTGCGTCCGGTCCGGCGTCGCTGCCATGAGTGAATTAACGGAGCGCAAGGCGCCGGCGCGGAGCGGTATTTACCCTGGCTCAAAACGCATACGGCGAGCCGGTGTGCGAGCGCGGCTTCGCCCAATCCGAGGGTTTCCCGTAATGCGCCGTGTATCAAGCGGCACGCGAATCCGCCGTAAACACGAGGAAGAGGAACATCTCGCGTCGCGCGGAAGTGTTGGAGCGCCGGATTGCCGGAGCGCCAATCGTCCGGCCGCACGCGAGGCACATTGTTCGGCCTATCGGGAGGATTCATGCAGACACGCCTTGGGCTCGCGGCCGCGCTGCTCGTGCTCTGCGGCCTGGGCATCCGCCCGGTGTGCGGGCAGATCGCACCGCAATCCGCCAACCGCGCGGCGGCCAACGCGCCGCTCGATCTCGCCGCAATGCAGCGCGCCGTGGATGGCGCGAGCGAACCCGCGTCGCGCTGGAACGGCCCCCGGTCCGGGCCGGCGGCGGTGCCCGGCGCGACGATTGCCATCATCAGCGAGGACTTGCGCAACGGCGGCGTGCTGGGCGTCGCCAAAGGCATCAAGGAAGCCGCCAACGCGATGGGCTGGAACACGCGCGTATACGACGCACACGGCACCGCGGCGGGCCGCAGCAAGGCCGTTGCCGCAGCGCTCGCCTTGCAGCCGGACGGCGCGATTCTGGTCGGCGTGGACGCCGCAGAGATGCAAACTGACTTGCTGCCGTTCGCCGCGCGCCGCATTCCGCTCGTCGGCTGGCATGTCGGCCCCGTGGCGGGCGCGATGGCGAACGGTCCAGTGGCGATGAACGTGTCGACGAATCCGCTCGACGTCGCGCGGATCACGGCCATGGCCGCCGTGATCCAGTCCGGCGGGCGCGCGGGCGTCGTCGTGTTGACCGACGGAAACTTTCAGATCGCGAGAGCCAAGACCGAGGCGATGCTCGACGTGATTCGCGCGTGCCGCGATTGCCGCCTGCTCGCGGTGCGCGACGTCGCGATATCGAAGAGCGCCGAGCAGATGCCCGCGCTCACCGACGAACTTGCCGCGCAGTACGGCAAACGCTGGAACTACGCGCTTGCCATCAACGACATCTACTTCGACTACGCCGCGCCCGCGCTCACGCGCGCCGGCGGCCAGAACCACAGCGTGAGCATGCTGTCCGCCGGTGACGGAAGCGCAGCGGCTTTTCTGCGCATTCAGGCAGGCACTTTCCAGACCGGCACCGTCGCGGAGCCGCTCAATTTGCAGGGCTGGCAACTGGTCGACGAACTGAACCGCCTGCTCGCGCATCAGCCGGTAACGGGCTATGTGTCGCCGGTTCATCTGGTGACGGCGGCGAACATCCGGTTCGACGGCGGATTGCAGGGGCAGTTCGATCCCGGCAACGGCTATCGCAACGTCTACCGCGGCATCTGGAAGCGATGACCGCCATGACCCCCATGACCCATCTAACCGCGCCGACGAATTCACCGGGAGCCCGCGCATGCGCCTCGCCGCGACACGCCTGAAGCTGTTGCCGCGCTCGTTGCGCTGGCAGTTCACGCTGGCCACGGTCGTGCTCGCCTTGCTGATCGCGACGGGCGGCCTGACCGCCGTCTACACGCTGCGCGTGGCGACGCACGAGACGCGCGTGCTGGCCACCGGCGAACTCACGCGCATGCAGGCCGCTGATACTTTGGTGCAGCACACCTTGCTGATCGAGCGCGAATCGGCACGGCTCGCGGGCGCCGATTCGCTCGATGCGATGCGCGCGAGCTATGCCGACATCGTGCGGCAGCTGGAAATCTTCGACCGTCTGTCGGACAGACTCGCCGCCGCCAACGACGACGTGAGCGTGCTCGACCTTCCTCAGGCAAGCCAGTTGTTTCGCAACACGGTGAACATCGTCGCGCAGTTGCGCGAGAGCGATCTGCGTGCAGCCCTTGCTCACGCGTCGAACCCGGCAAGCGCGAGCGCCGCGGCCGCGCAAGGCGATCCGGCTAGCCGCGCGTCGCGCGAGACCTTCAGCGAAGGCTTGCGTCAGCAGGCAAGCGCGATGGTGGCGTCGGCGCAGCTTCAATCGGACCGATGCACCGAGGAATTTCAACAGGCCGTGCAACGGCTCGCCGATACCTCCGCGCGCAACGAGCGCTGGATTACGGGCCTCGTTGCCGTGAGCCTGCTGTTCGCGTGGCTCGTCGCGCATGCGTTTCTCGGCAAACATGTGCTCGCGCGGCTCGAAGTGGTCAGCAGCAATCTGCGCAGCGGCGATGCGGTGCGCGGACAGGACGCGTCGCGTGTCGCGCAGGGCCGCGACGAGATCGGCGAAATGGCGCGCGCCGTCGAGCAGTTCCAGGCCGACCGGCGCGAACTCGCCCGCGCCTATGCCGCGCTGCGTGAAGAAAAGGCGCGTCAGGAGGCGCTCATCAACGAACTCGCGCAGGCGCACAGCCAGTTGCTGCAGTCGGAGAAGCTCGCCTCGATTGGTCAGCTCGCGGCGGGCGTCGCGCATGAAATCAATAATCCCGTGGGCTTCGTGAATGCCAACCTCGGCACGCTGCAACGCTATGTCGCGGATCTGTTGACCGCGCTTGCCGCCTACGAGCGCACGGAGGCCGAGCTGATTGCGGAATCGCGGGCGACGTTGGCCGCATTGAAGCGCGAGATCGACATCGATTATCTGCGCACCGACATACCGGCGCTGCTCTCCGAATCCGTGGAAGGCCTGCAGCGGGTCAAGCGCATCGTCCAGGGCCTGAAGGACTTCTCGCATGTCGACAAGGCGGAGAAGCAGTGGGCCAATCTGGAGAGCAATCTGGATACGACGATCAACATCGTCTGGAACGAGTTGAAATACAAGGCGGAGCTCAAGCGCGAGTTCGGCGCGATTCCCGAGCTCGAATGCATTCCGTCGCAGCTCAATCAGGTCTTCATGAATCTGCTGATGAACGCCGCGCAATCCATCGAGGGGCACGGCCATATCACCGTGCGCACCGGCCACGACGACACCAGCGTGTGGGTCGAGGTGGAGGACACCGGGCAGGGCATCAGGCCGGAACATCGCGACCGCATCTTCGATCCGTTCTTCACGACGAAGCCGGTCGGCACGGGCACCGGGCTCGGCCTGTCGATCTCGTATGGCATCGTCAGGAAGCAGGGCGGGCGCATCGAGGTGCGCTCGGAAGTCGGCCAGGGCTCGACTTTCAGAGTCGTGCTGCCGAAGGGCGCCGAAGAGGCGCTCGCGGCAAGCGGCGCATAGCGCTCAGATGGACGCGATCAGCGCCTCGCAGCCCGCGAGACGGTTCGCGCCTTCCACGAGCGGCTGGCCGTCGCGGCCAGGCACCGTCGACAACAGCACAGTGCCCGCAGGCGACTGCACCTCGGCATCCGCTCGACCCATGTTCAGCGCAATGAAAAAGCGCTGATTACGGCAGTGGCGCTCGTAAGTCAGCACGTCGCCAGAAGCGGCGACATGTTCGATCGAACCTTGCACGAGGGCCGCATTGTTGCGCCGCAACGTGAGGAGCCGCCGATACAGCGACAGCATGCTCGACGCGTCGCCGTCCTGCGCCTGCACGCTCGTGTGGGTCGCCGTCGGTAACCATGACCTGCCGGTTGTAAAACCGGCATTGGGCAGCGACGCGTCCCATTGCATCGGCGTGCGCTCCGGATCGCGCCCCTGGCCGATGCCGGGCTGGCGCAGTTCCGCCGGGTCCTGCACCTCGCCGGGCGGAATCACGCCATCCGTCATACCGATCTCGTCGCCGTAATAGAGCGTGGGTGTGCCGCGCAGCGTCAGCAACAGCACGGCGGCCACCCGCGCCTGCGCGGCGCCCACGCGCGAGGCGACGCGCCGATTGTCGTGATTGCCGAGCACCCAGTTCGGCCACGCGTGGGCGGGCAGCGCGCTGTCGTAATCGCGGATCATGCGCGCGATTTCCCCGGCATTCCACGGCGCGTTCAGCAACTGGAAATTGAACGGCATGTCCGCGCCGTCGCCGTTGACGCCGTAGTACCGGACGAGTTGCGCGACCGGCAGATAGATTTCGCCGATCAGCACGCGCTCGCCGTATTCGTCGAGCGTCGCGCGCATCGAGCGCACGATGTCGTGCACTTCGGGCTGGTCCTCGGTATAGGTCTGCAATTGCCGGTGATGATCGGGCTCGCCTGGCTGATAGGCCGGGTTGGGCGGGTTGTCGCGGAACTGCGCGTCCTTGATGAGCAGCCACAGCACGTCGACCCGAAAGCCGTCTACGCCTCGTTCGAGCCAGAAGCGCAGCACGTCGTCCATTGCGCGGCGCACGTGCGGGTTGCGCCAGTTCAGATCCGGCTGTTCGCGCAAAAACGCGTGGTAGTAGTACTGGCCGGTATGCGCGTCCCATTCCCACGCGGACCCGCCCATGCGGCTCAGCCAGTTGTTGGGCGGCCCGCCGCCGGGCGCCGGATCGCGCCACAGGTACCAGTCGCGCTTCGGATTGTCGCGCGACGAGCGGCTTTCCACGAACCACGGATGCCTGTCCGACGAATGGTTCGGCACGAAGTCGAGCAGCACCTTGAGCCTCAGTTCGTGGGCCCGGTCCACGAATTGCTTGAACTCGGCGAGGCTGCCGAACATCGGGTCGATGTTGCAGTAATCGGCAACGTCGTAGCCGAAGTCGGCCATGGGCGACGGGTAGATCGGGGAAACCCACACTGCGTCGACGCCCAGATCGGCGAGATACGAAAGACGCGAGGTCATGCCCGCGAGATCGCCGATGCCGTCGCCGTTGCTGTCCTGAAACGAGCGCGGATAGATCTGGTAGATCACGCCGCGTTGCCACCATGCCAGTTCCGACATTGCAAGTCCTCTCAACGATCGATTGTTATGGCGCGAAGCGCGGATCGCATGCTCAATGATCTCTGGTACAAGAACGCCATTGTCTATTGCCTTTCGGTAGGCACGTTCATGGACGCGAACGGCGACGGCGTGGGCGACTTCAAGGGCCTGCTGCGCCGCCTCGACTATCTGCAAGGGCTCGGCGTGACGACGATCTGGCTGATGCCGTTCCAGCCCTCGCCCAGCCGCGACAATGGCTACGACATCTCCGACTATTACAACGTCGATCCGAAATACGGCACGCTCGGCGACTTCTCCGAATTCACGCATGCATGCCGCGAGCGCGGCCTGCGCGTGATGATCGACCTCGTGGTCAATCACACGTCCGATCAGCACCCGTGGTTCAGGGAAGCACGCAGCGATCCTGACTCGCCGTATCGCGACTGGTATGTGTGGTCCGACAGGCAGCCGCCGAATGCGAAAGACGGCGTGGTGTTTCCCGGCGTGCAGAAGTCGACATGGACGTTCGACAAGGAAGCGAAGCGCTGGTATTTCCATCGCTTCTACGAATTCCAGCCCGATCTGAACACCGCGAATCCGTATGTGCAAGCCGAACTGCTGAAGATCATGGGCTTCTGGATCCAGCTCGGCGTGTCGGGATTCCGCATGGACGCCGTGCCCTTCGTGATCGCGACGAAAGGCCCGCAGGTGCGCAAACCCGTCGAGCAATACGACATGCTGCGCGCGTTTCGCGAGTTCCTGCAGTGGCGCCAGGGCGACGCGATCATCCTCGCCGAGGCCAACGTGCTGCCGAATACGGACCTCGAATATTTCGGCGACGAAGGCGAGCGTCTGCAGATGATGTTCAATTTCCAGCTCAACCAGAACACGTTCTACACGCTCGCAACCGGCGACACCGCGCCGTTGAAGAAGGCGCTGACGGCCACGCGGCCGCGTCCGCCGACCGCGCAGTGGGGCGTCTTTCTGCGCAATCACGACGAGCTCGACCTCGGCCGCCTGACGCCGGAACAACGCGCGGCCGTGTTCGCCGCGTTCGCGCCCGATCCAGACATGCAGCTCTACGAGCGCGGCATCCGCCGCCGGCTCGCGCCGATGCTCGCGGGCGACCGCCGCCGTCTGGAGCTGGCCTACAGCCTGATGCTGACCTTGCCCGGCACGCCGGTGTTCCGTTACGGCGATGAAATCGGCATGGGCGACGACCTGCGCCTGCCCGAGCGCGAATGCGCGCGCACGCCGATGCAATGGTCCGCCGAACCGCAGGGCGGCTTCACCAAGCACCCCAAGCCGCCGTGCCGCGTGATAACGGGCGGCGCTTATGGTTTCGAGCGCATCAATGTGGCGGGGCAGCGGCGCGATCCGAACTCCTTGCTGAACTGGATGGAGCGGATGATCCGCATGCGCCGCGAGGTGCCGGAAATCAGCTGGGGCGACTTCCACGTGCTGCGCGCCTCGCGCGACGACGTGCTCGCGCTTCGTTATGACTGGCGCAACAACTCGGTGCTCTGCCTGCATAACTTCGGCGCCGAGGCCTGCACCGTGAAATTCCGCTCGGGCTGCACGGAGCCGGGCCAGAACCGGCTCATCAACCTGCTCTCCGACGATCACAGCGAGGAGAGCGACGACGGCCGCCATGCAGTCGTGCTCGAGCCTTACGGCTACCGCTGGTATCGGGTGGGCGGGCTCGATTATCTGCTCAGACGCAGCGAGATTTAGACACGTTCACGGAGCCACACGATGCGAGACCCAGGCGATGAATGAGCTTCACACCGTATCCGCCAAGGCGCGTCGCGGCGCCATGACCGCGCTCCTTCCGTTGCTCTTGCTGAGCCTTGCGGCATGCGCGTCGACGCCCGAGGATATCGGCGACACCGGTTTGGGCCCGCACCCCGAATTGCCGGCACCGCACACGTCGCTGCTGCCCACCATCCATATTGCGCCCGTGCAGACGCGCGCGAACCCGGCCACGCCGAGCGCGCCGCAAGGTTTTACCGTGAGCGCGTTCGCGAGCGGGCTCGAGCATCCGCGCTGGCTATATGCGTTGCCGAACGGCGATCTGCTGGTCGCCGAGAGCAATGCGCCCGAGCCGCACGACGAGCACGGCGGCATTGTCGGCTGGGTTCGCAAGCAGGTGATGAAATTCGTCATGAAGCGAGCGGGCGCCGGCGTGCCGAGCCCCGACCGGATCGTGCTGCTGCGCGGCGCGGGCGGCACGGCGCAAAGCCGCAGCGTGTTCATCTCTGGGCTTCACTCGCCGTTCGGCATGGCGGCGGTCGGCGACTCGCTCTACGTCGCGGATACCGACGCGCTCCTGCGCTTTCCGTATCATCCCGGCGACACGCAGATCGCGGCGCCCGGCGAGAAGGTCGCCGATCTGCCCGCGGGACCGATCAATCATCACTGGACCAAGAATGTCCTGGCGAGCCGCGACGGAGAGCGGCTCTATGTGACGGTCGGCTCGAACAGCAACGCCGGGGAAAACGGCGTCGAGGCCGAAGAAGGCCGCGCGCTGATTCTCGAATTCACGCTCGCGACAGGCCGCTCGCGCGTGTTCGCCTCGGGCCTGCGCAATCCGAACGGCATGGACTGGCAGCCCGACAGCGGCGCGTTGTGGGCGGCGGTCAACGAGCGCGACGAACTGGGCGATAACCTCGTGCCCGACTACATGACGGCGGTGAAAGACGGCGGCTTCTACGGCTTCCCCTTCAGCTACTACGGCCAGCATGTGGATACCCGCGTGAAGCCGCAGCAGCCCGACAAGGTGGCCAGCGCGCTCACGCCGGACTACGCGCTCGGTAATCACACCGCGTCGCTCGGACTCGCGTTCTACACCGGCAGGAGTTTTCCGCAGCATTACTGGGGCGGCGCGTTTGTGGGTCAGCACGGCTCGTGGAACCGCAAGGAACTGAGTGGCTACAAGGTCATTTTCGTGCCGTTCTCGAACGGGCTGCCCGAGAAGCTGCCGGAGACTTTTCTGAGCGGCTTCCTGAGTGCGGATGGCCACGCGCTCGGGCGGCCCGTCGGCGTCGCGCTCGACAAGGCGGGCGCGCTGTATGTCGCCGACGACGTGGGCAACGTCGTCTGGAAAGTCGTCTATACCTGCCCGTGACGACGCGATCGCTGCGCGTTGCGGCTCACGTGAGCTCGCGCTGGCGTGGCCGCGCCGAATTGCCAGGTAAAATACCCGCCACGACCCACGGCGGGCAAAGCTCGCTCCCCGCCAGCTCACTTTGAATCACGAGGCGTTCATGTCCATGGAAACAGACACCGTCACCGACGAACGGGTGGCTCAAATAGCGGACCGCATGACCGGCGAAGGCAAGAAGGTTTCCGCGCTGGCGATCTGGGCAGAAGTCCGCAGCGGTTCGATTGTCGCCGTGTCCGCGGCCGTGGAGCGCTGGCGGCAGGCGCGGCAGCCCGCGTCGGGGCAAGCGCTGGCGCCGGTCATGACGAGCTTGCCGGACGACGTCGCGCAAACCATGCTGAGCGCCGCCGGCACGCTGTGGGCGAGCGCGCGCGAGGAAGCCGAGCGCGTCGTCAACCAGCGTCTTGCGCTGGCGGGCGGCCACGCGGAGGCGATCGCCGCCGAGCGCGACGAGGCGCTTGCCGAGTATCAGAACACGCTCGCCGAAGCGGAGCTGGCCCGCGAGCGTGTCGCGACCCTCACCAACGCGCTCAGTATTTCGGAAGACGCCGTGAATCGCCTCGCGACCGAACTGTCGGGCCTGCGTGAGCGGGCCAAGGCCGCCGAAGACCGCGTCGCCGAGCTCGAAAGCCGCGAGGCCGATATCGAGAGTCGCGCCGCGGCAGCCGAGGCGCGTGTCGTGCAAACCGAGGAACGCGAAGCCGCCGCCGAGGCGCGCATTGCACAGGCCGAGGAGCGCGCCGTGGCCGCCGAGGCGCGCCTCGCGCAAGCCGGCGAACAGGCCGCGGACGCCGAGCGGCGCATCCGTGAGGCAGAGGAGCGGGCTTCCGCGGCAGAGGCGCGCCTCGCGCAAGCGGACGAGCGGGCCGCAGACGCCGAGGCGCGCCTTGCCCACGCCGACGAGCGCGCTACGACTGCCGAAGCGCGCGTGGCGGAGGCCGAGCAACGGGCATCGGCTGCCGAAGCCCGTCTGCAAGCGGCTGAAACGTCCCTCGTCGAAGAACGTCAGGCACGCGAGGCCTTGAGCACTGCGGCCATGGCCCGCGACGAAGAGATCGCCCGCCTCACCGAGGAACGCGACGCCGCGCACCAAAAGGCCGCCACCCTCGGCGAAGCCGGCGAAGCGCACGCCCGCGAAGTGCAACGCTGGGCGGAGGAATCGAGTGCGGCGTCGTCGCGTGCAGAAGACGCCGCGCTGCAGGCGAGCGAAAGCCTCGCACAGCTCGCCGCCTTGCAGACACAGCTCGACCATGCACACGCGGAGCTGTCGGCGCAGCGTGAGGCGCATGCCGCTCGCGGCGACGAAGCCGCGGCGCAGCGCGCCGAAGTGGAGCGCGTGCAGCAGGAGCTTGCCGCCGCGCGCGAACAGCTTGCAGCCATGAGCGAAGCCAACACGGCGGCGACCGCCGAGACGGCCCGGCTCGCGCAGGACGCGTCGGCTGCGGCAAGCCGTGCGGAGGCGGCCGAACAGCGCGCCGCGGCGCTCGAGCAGCGGCTCGCCGAGCTGGAAGCGGCCCACGCGCAGGCTCAGCAGCAGAGCGCGTCGACGGATACGCCCTCGCCGGATCACGAGTCGAAGGAAGCGGTGATGGCCGAGGAAATCGATTCGCTGCGCCGCCAGCTGGCGAGCCAGGCCAAGGCGCACGAGAAGGCCTACGGCGAGCTGCGCACGCTGGCCGAGCAGTGGATCGCGCATGCGAAGGAACTCAAGCAGCGGCTTGGCGCGACCCATCAGAAAGTGACCTTCCTCGACGCCCGCAGCGCGGCCGAGGTCGCGCTGCTGCGCAGGCTCTCGTCGGAACTGGAGCGGCTCAAGCCCGACCACGATCTCGTTTCGCGCGACGCGCAGCAGAAGCTCATCAGCGCGACGCTCGCGGAACGTCTCGAGCAGAAGGGCTACCGCTACGATCCGGCCACCGCGGTGATGTCGAAAATCGAGGCTTGAGCGCGTGCGGGGCGGACGCCCCCGCGCGGCTATAACGGTTTGGGCGGCGAGCCCGCGTCGTCGACGCTATGACTGCCCGCGCCCGGCGGCGAGATGGTGTCGCGCAATTGCGTCTCTTTGGGGTCCTTCGGCACGACCTTGTCGGCGTCGGCTTCGTCGGTGGCGTCGAGCTGATTGCCGCCCGGCGTGCGCGGCGTGCCGGGCGCAGGCGAAGGAATCGGCTGCGGTTGAGCCGGCCCGGGCCCCGACAGACCTTCTTTCGAGGGCGTGGACGGCGAGGGCGGTGCAGCAGGCTCGTTGGTGGAAGTAGGGTCTTGCTGCGCGGTCATGGGTCATCTCCTGGCTGAGGTCGATTGCAAACGGCATCTGCATGCAATGTCTATCGCGAGCGCAGCACGCGCCGTTCCATCGAGCCTGACGAGCCGCAACGCCCGGTTTCCAGATCCCGCCTTCACCGCCACACGCGCGCCACCAGCGGCAGATGATCCGACGCAATGCGCGCCGGCCCGCTTCTGTCCACCTGAATATCCACGAGCCGCGCGGCCGGATGCACCCACACGCGGTCCAGCGCGAACGCCGGAAAGCGCGACGGAAACGTGCGCGGCGCAGCCACCCGGCCAAAGCGCGTAAGCAGCGCCCGCAGCGGCCATCCCCAGACGAACCACTCGTTCAGATCGCCGAGCAGGATCACCGGCAGATCCGGCGTATCGAACGCTTCGAGCAGCAGCCGCACCTGGGCGCGGCGTTCGCGTGCCGACAGTCCGAGGTGCGTCGCGACGATCCGCATGAGCCCGTTGCCGGTGTCGATATCCACGTCGAGCGCGCCGCGCGCCTCGCGGCTGCCGAACGACAGGTCCAGCGTGCGCACCGCGCGCACCGGCAGATTGGTCAGCACCGCGTTGCCGAAGCGCCGGTCCGGGCCGTCGAGCGTCGGGCCGGGCACCGCGTGCATGCCGGTCAGATCCTGCAATTCGCGCAGCACGTCGATGCTCGCGGCGCCGCCGAGCGGCACCTCCTGCAGCGCGACGACATCCGCATTCAATGCCGTGATGACCTCTGCAATGCGTGCCGCCGAGCGCCGCCCGTCCGTGCCGACCGCGCCGTGAATGTTGTAGGTGACGATGCGCAACGGCTCGCCCGTATGGCTCGCGTGCGCCGGGCGCGTGTGCACGCGCGGCGCGGGTTGCGCTTCTTCGAGGGTCGGGGTTTCGTTGGCGCGTCCGCTCATTGCCGCCTCATCAGCATGCGCCGCAACACGAGCGACATGGAGACGAGCGCCACGCCGATTGCGGCCACCAGCAGCAACGAAAGCGGCGTCGGATGTCTGACCGCCGTCACCAACTGGCGCGCGAACGAGGTCGCGAGCACGACGCCCGGCGCCATGCCGATGGCCGTGCCCGCCATGAAGTCCCAGAAGCGGATATGCGAGGCGCCCGCCGCCAGATTGACGATCGAAAACGGCGCGACCGGCACGAGCCGCAACAGAATCACCGCGACGAGCCCTTTGCTGCGCAGCCGTTCGCTCAACTGGTTCAGACGCGCGCCGGCCAGTTCGCGCACGGCGTCGCGGCCGAGCCAGGCGCCCGCCGCCCAGCCCGCCGCGGCCGCGATCAGCGTGCCGGCAAGCGCGTAGGCCGCGCCGGCTATGGCGCCGAACACGAGGCCCGTCACCGCGATCAGCAAGGTCACCGGCACCGAGAGCAGGGCGGCGAGCGCGTACATCGCGACCACGGCGAGCGGGCCGAAATGCGTGGCGGCGAGCCGTTGCGTCTCCGTGGTCAGCTTCGCGAAGCTCAGTTCGTGGCCGAACGGCGTGAAGCGCCACGCAATGGTCAGCGCGACGACGCCGAGCGCGAGCGCGCCGAGCACGAGCAATTTGGCGACGACCGGCCGATGCGTCGGCTCCGGCAGGAACTGCGCGAGCAGTTCGTTGGCGGCAATCGGCGCTTCGGGATCAAGCACATGAACCCGGTCGGCAATGTCGCGCAGTTCGGGCGGCACCTCCGGCGTCAGGGGTTCGAGCGTGCGTGCCGTCTCGCCTTTGGCGGTCTTGATGCTGGCGATTGCCGCGTTGAGCCGGCCATGTTGCGCCAGCGCGTCTGCGACTGCCGCTTCGCTCGAATCGAGATGTTCCGCGAGCAGGCGGTTGCGGATGCGGGCAATCGCCGCCTCGCGCTGCGGATCGCCGCGCGCGTCGATCGTCATGCAGCATTCCGAGTCGAGCACCATCGAACGATTGTTGAGGTTCGCGCTGCCGATCACGAGCAGGCGCTCGTCGACGATCATGATCTTGCTGTGCACGTTGATGAAGCGGCCCTTCGACGCATCGAGGGCCGGCGCGTACATCGCGTAACGGCCGTTGCCGTCCGCCGCTTTCAGCAGCTTGTGCAGACGGGCGCGCAGCACGCCCATTGTCGCCTCCTGCAGCCAGCCGCTCTGCCGGTACGGGCAGACCACGGCGAGGTCGGGGCCGTCCTGTTCCGCGATGCGCTTTTGCAGTGCCGAGCCCACCGAATTCGCGGTGAAGTACTGGTTCTCGATGTAGATGTTGCGGCGCGCGGCGGCCACGGCGGCCAGATGCAGCGCCTTGACCTGCTGGATGGCCGGCCGGCCGTCGTAGGCGGGCTCGGTGAGCGAAACGCCGAGATCCACATCGCTGAAATCCGGCTCGATATCGGACGGCCACAAGTCCGTGCGCGGCGGCGGCTTGCCGTTGAACGGCCGGCCGGCCTTGCCGCTGCGCCGCGAGCGGCGCCAGCGCTCGCGAGCCAGGTGCGCGAGGGCGGCGGCGGCCGGACCGTCGAACATCAACTGGGCGTCGTGCATCGGCTGATAGCTGGTTTTGCCGAGATTTTTGCGCAGCGGATCGTCGGGCCGATGCTCGGGCGTGTCCCAGCGCGAACCCGTCAGGTCGATGCCGCCGGTGAACGCGAGACTGTCGTCGATCACGACGATTTTCTGGTGATGCGACGCCCCGAGCGGATGCCGTCCGTCGAGCCGGAACCACAGCCGCCGGTGCGCGTGCCATGCCGGCTTGTACGAAGGCAGCCATTCGCGCTCGAACGCGTACAGCATGGCGAAATCCCAGCCGAGCAGGTAGATGCGCAACTGCGGATTGTCGTCCAGCACCGCGCACAGGAATTCGGAAAGTTTCGGCGGATAGCCGTCGTCGACGCCGCCGGGAACGAGTTCGATGCGGCTGTCGATGTCCCAGCCCAGGATGAAGATGGAATGCCGCGCGCGCGGAATCATCTTGCGCAGTACTGCGTAATACGCGGCGGCGTCGATCAGCACGCTGGCCCGGTGCGCTTTCAGGATCCATTCGCAGGTGGAGCGGGTGTCCAGCACCTCGCCGTTGGGGACGGCGGGCGGCGCGTCGGCGGTGTCGCGCGACGGCGGATCGAGCAATTCGGATTGCATCGGCACAGGGTCATTCATGGCGATTCGTTCGGCAGTCAATGGCAATGGGCATGCAAGTGGCATTCCAAGGCGGGCGCGCCGAGCGTAGCCGCCTGCGAACCGCCGCGGTTCTCGCATCGGAAAGCGGGGAGCCATGTGTATTTGCTCTACAGCCGTTGAAATTTTTCGCAGACGTATGGCCTCTATCGTCAGAGGTTTTGGTTCCAGGAAGTGACTGAGTGGCGCTTCAGAACGCAGGCGGCGGGCGGCAGTGACCTCAAGGCGTGAGACGAACGCGGCACAGGTTATGCGAAATGCCACGCATGCAGCTTTTCCAACCGGCAAGGAGACGAATATGGCCCAGCATCCCGCCCGCTCGCAGAACCACCGGCATCCCGACGAACCGCGTCTGGAGGACATCGCACGCGCGCTCGAAGGCGCCCAGTTCCCGACCACGCGCGACAAGCTGGTCGAATTCGCGCAACGCCGCGGCGCGGACGGCGAAGTGCTCGCGGTGCTCAAACGCATGGGCGACCGCAATTTCGACAGCGTGTCGGCGGTGGTTCGCGAGGCGTCGAACGTCGAATAACGCGGGCGTCGCTGTGGCGACGATGCGCCACGCGTGCAAACATACTTTTCCTACCCGACATCGAGCCTTCCCGGACGCGGTTCGCGCTATGCCGCGGGGCGTCCGGTTCCCTCACGAGAGCGGCACATCGCCGGCGTTGAGCAGTAGCGCGACCGTGCCGACGAGAATGAAACTCAGCGCCCACACGGCGTCCAGGTTGAACCAGCTGCGCGACACGAACCGCAGGCCCAGGTACCGGTAGACGAGCCACGCGATGACTCCACCTGCGAGTACCATCGCGACGGCATGCACGCCGGAGACGACGAGCGCCATGCCGAGCCGCGACTGTATGAGCGTCTGCGCGGCCTCGTGCGCACGGTCCAGATCGCCTGCACGGCACAGGCCGAGGTAGATCGGCACGAGCATCAGACCCGCGCCGTGGGCGAGCGCGATCGCGAACGACCACAGCGCGAGCCGCGACGGCGCAATGCGCGCGAGCACGCGCGGATGGCGCCGCGCGACCAGCAGCACGACGCCGAAGCCGATCACGAGCACGCTCGCGCCCGTCTGAAGCGCGTGTTGCCAGGCGAGCAGCGCGCCGAGCATCGCAAACGGCAGCATCATCAGGAAGATGGCCAGCACATGACCGGCGGCGAGCCAGAATAGCGCGCTGAAAAGGGCGGACGCCTTCCTTTGCATCAGCGCGTTAGAGACGGCGAGCGGCCATCCCATCGCCGGATTGACGCCGTGGTAACAACCGCTCGCGGCCACCGCGAGCCACAGGCCGCCCTGCGCCCAGCCTGTGCTCAAACGCCCACCGACGGGTAGCAGAACGAGTCCGTCGAGCAGTCGCCGCCCTCCAGACGGATCTGGTGCGCGCGGTAGCCCTCGGGAAATTTCACCCAGAAATCGTCCGCGAGCGCGAGACCGCCTGCCGGATCGGCATGCGCCATGACCTGGGCGGCGGGCACGCCGTTCGGGTAGAACTGGTTGTCCCACGTCGAGTAGAGCGAGTTGGTCCAGTAGACCCGCTTGCCGTCGCGGCTGATCTCGACCATCTGCGGGCCGCCCGCGAAGGTTTCGCCGTTCGGATGCGGCGTGCGCCGCACGATGCCGCCAAGATGCACCGAGCCCGTGAGCTTCGGCTTGCGCGGTTCCGTCACGTCGTATTGACGCATTTCGCCGGTGCCCCAGCAGGCGACGTAGAGGAAGCGGTCGTCGATGGACAGATCGATGTCCGTGACGAGCGGCGGCACCGCGCCGAAGCCTTGCAGAAGCGGCGGCAGCGCGGCAGGGTCCGCGGGCTCGGGCGGAATGGTCGCCGTCTTCTCGATATGGAACTGACCGCCTTCGCGCCACCACGTCCAGATCGAGCCTTCGAGGTTGGTCGTGTCCACCACCACGCCGATAAAGCCGTACTCGCGGCTCGGGTCGTGCGCGGGCCGCACTTCGAGCGCCATCTGATGATTCGCGCCGAGATCGATGGTCTGCACGTTGCGGCGGGCGCGCAGATCCCAGAAGTGCACGGCGTGCCCGTAGCGGTTCGCGAGCAGATCCTCGGGCACGATGCCGTTTTCGAACTGCGGCGGCAGCGCCCATTCGCTCGACACCATGTAGTCGCGCGGCAGGTTCCACCAGAAGTCATAGTGCTTCTGCTGCAGACCGCGGTCGATTTCCCAGCGGCCGAGCACCTCGAACGTTTCGCAGTCCATGATGAAAATGCCGGGCGGCCCGTCGGTGCCGTCCGGCCCGGCGCCACCGAGCGTGCTCACGTAAATGCCCTCCGGCCCGCAATGCACGGTATGCGGACGCGAATAGCCGGTTTTGCGGAAGATTTCCTCGGGCTCGATGATCTTGTGAATCTTCGCCTGGGTCGGATGCGGCTTCGTGTCGACAATGTAGATGCGCGACGAGCGCATGCCCGGAATGATCAGATAGCGCCGTTCGAGAAAGGCGTGCCCGGTGAGCGGCGAGAGCGCCGACGAGCAGGCGTTCCAGCCGAAATGATGGAACTCGTCGCCCGTGTTCGGCACCGGCAAGGTGTGGACCACCTGGCTATAGGTCGGCGAGCCGGGTTTCACGTCGATGACGGCGAGCGCGTCCGGTTGCGCGAAGTCGGGGCTCAGCAGCAGCGTGTACCCGTAGTCTTCCGCGGGCGCGTCCATCGCAAGCCGGGGCGACGCGTGGAAGGTCGGATCGGGGCGCATACCCATGACGGTGTCTCCTTCTGTCTGGCTCGGGGCGCGGCCGGGGCGGCTTCGCGCGTTGAACAACGCGTTGCACGCGTTGAATGCGCTCGGCGCGCCCCGGCTTTAGATGTAGTCCACGGTTCCCGGGAGAGCAACCCTGACTTTTGCCGGGTTATCCGTTGAACCGGGTGGCACGCGGTTGTGGTGGGGTCGCGGAGTGGTTGCGGTGCGGTTATCGCCTGCCGTCTGCTGCTCAGGCGAGGTTCGGCGGTCCGGCTCTCAGCACGTCGACGTGTTTCGGAATCAGACCGAGGTCGAGGAACGCATCCGCGATCTGCTGCTGCTCGCCGAGAATGGCGCGCGTGATGCGCTCGGTGCCGAACTGCTGGCGCGCCACGACGGCGTCCACCACCGGCTTGGGCAGGCCCCACAGTTGCGCGAGCTCGCTCGCCAGCTGGTCCTTGTTGCGGCTGCCCCATTGGTCGATTTTTTCGATTTCCTCGACCACGATGCGGATCACGTCGGGATTCTTCGCCAGATAGCTCTGCGACGAGAAGTAGTACCCGCGATTGCCCACCACGCCGCTCGCATCCGCCAGCACGCGCGCGCCGAGCGATTTTTGCGCGGCGGCAAAGAACGGGTCCCAGATCACCCATGCGTCGATGGAGGCACGCTCGAACGCCGCGCGCGCGTCGGCGGGCGCGAGGAAGGCCACGTTCACGTCCGCGTATTGCAGGCCGTGCTGCCGCAGCAGCTTGACAAGGAAGTAGTGGACGTTGCTGCCGCGGTTGAGCGCGATCTTCCTGCCTTTCAGGTCCGCGACCGAGCGGATCGGCGAGCCCGGCGGCACGAGCACGGCTTCGGATTGCGGACGCGGAACCGTCGCTGCGACATAGGCAAGCGGCGCGCCGGCAGCCTGCGCGAAGATGGGCGGCGCTTCGCCGACATCGCCGAAATCGATCGAACCGACATTGAGCGCCTCCAACTGCACCGGACCGGCGGCGAACTCCGTCCAGCTGACCGATACATTGAGCGGCGCGAGGCGCTTTTCGAGCGTGCCGCGCCCTTTCAGCAGATTCAGACAGCCCTTCTGATTGCCGATGCGCAGCGATCGTGGCGTGCCTTGCGAGGGCGCTTGCGCAAATGCGAGCGGCGAAACGAGCGGCGACACGGCGACGGATGCGGCGGCCGCAGCGGCGCCCACTGAGCGTTTGATGAATGAGCGGCGGGGGTTCGGTGTTTTTGTCGTGGACATGGCGGGCCAAAGGTTGGAGATGCGTCGTCCGAGCCATCGTACCTGCGGGTGCGCGCTGAACGAACCGATGTTTCGCCGTAAGCAAATCGCGGTGGGTGGAATAGACACAGGAGGGCCGCGCAAGTCACGCGCAAGCGCCGGGCAAGAGCTGCGCAAGACCCGCCCAAGACCGGAGCAGGACCGGAGCAATACCCCCCAAGACCCACGCCCGCTTCGCACGGCAGCGCTACGGTTCGCGCGCATCGTGCCTCGCGTAGGGCCCCGCGTGCATGATAGGAGCCCCGATTCGCAACACGCGTTCTCATGGCAAAGCCGTTTCTTTCCACCCTCCGCCTGGGTCGCCGGGGCGGCCGGCGAGGCGTCGATCCGCGCGCGACGGCGCGTGTGCATGCGTCGAGCGTGGCGCTCGCCGTGGCTTTCGCAGCGAGCGCCCCGGCCCCCGCGCAGGCGAACTGTTTCGACGATGCCGCCGCCTATCAGCACGTCAATCCGCTGATTCTGCGTGCGATCGCCTGGCAGGAATCGCGCAACCAGCCGGGCGCGACGCATCTCAACGCGAACGGCTCGACCGATTACGGTGTCATGCAGATCAACTCGATTCATCTCGGCGCGCTGTCGCGCTACGGCATTACGCGCGATGAACTGATGGCGCCGTGCAAGAACATCTACATCGCCGCGTGGCAGTTGCGTCGGCAGATCGTGAAGTACGGCAACACCTGGGCGGCGGTGGGCGCCTACCATTCGGCGACGCCCGCGTTGCGCGACCGCTACACGCGGCAGATCGCAGCGATCCTGCGCGCCTGGAACGTGCTGCCCGACGGGCGGAACACCGCGGCGGGCATCGAGCGGGTGTCCGCTTCAAGGAATGCGCAACGCTGAGCGCAGCGTGCGCGCGGCGTCGCGGTGCGCGAGCGCGGCTTCGGGAATCATGCCGCCCATCGAGAAGAAGCCGTGAATCATGCCCGGATAGAAGACGACGCTGGCCTCGTTGCCGAAGCTGCGCAGCTTGTCGACATAGCGGGCGTGCTCGTCCTGGAGCGGATCGTATTGTGCCGAGACAATCCACGCGGGCGCGAGCCGGCTCCAGTCGCGCGGCGCGTCGCGCTCGCCGTCGAGCGGCGCAAAGCGCCAGTCGCGGCGGTCGTCCGCGGTGGCGAGGTAATGCCGCTGGATCCAGCGGATGATATCGAGCGACAGAAAATAGCCGTCGCCATAGCGGCGATGCGCTTCGGTGTCCATGGCCGCCGACAGCGCCGGATAGACGAGCAGTTGCAGCGCGAGGCCGATCCCGCTGTCGCGCGCGTGCACCGCACAGACGGCGGCGAGCGTCGCGCCCGAGCTTTCGCCGCCCACGGCGAGGCGGCTGCCGTCGATGGCCAGCGACGCCGCGTTGCGATGCAGCCAGTGGAGGGCGTCGAGTGCGTCGTGAACTGCATGCGGGAAGCGATATTCCGGGGCAAGCCGATAGCCCACCGAAACGACCGCGCAACCGGCTTCATCGGCGAGCGTGCGGCATAGCGCGTCGGCGGTCGCGACGCTGCCGACCACATAGCCGCCCGAGTGAAAGAAGAGCAGCGCGGGTTGCGGGTCCGCCCAGCACGGCGGCGCGGGATAGTAGAGGCGCGCGTGCAACTGGGCGTGGTCGCGCGTGTCGATCGTCAGGTCTTCGACGGCTGCGAGCGCGCGCGGCGGCACGTCGCCAAGCGGTGTGTAGTAGTCGAAGCGTTGCCGCGCGTGGTGCAGATCGATCGCATCGAGTGTCTGGGCGCCCGCGCCGGCGCGTCGCGCGAGAAACTGCTGCACGCTAGGGGCAAGCGACATGGCGTCCTCCGATGGGGTTGACTTCCGCTCCAGCGTAAAAATCGGTCCATGCAGGAAGCTTGCAGCCGCGAAGCGAGTGGCGGCGCTGCGAAGAGCAGGCGTTGGACGCAGGCAACGGATCCCTGCGCCCCTGCCCCGGAGAACACTCAACGAGCGCCCGCGTTCGCGGCCAACAGCATGCTCATCGCGAAGCGTCATTGTCCGTTTGCATCGGCTGCGGGCGGCAAGGCGCGCGGGCGGCGCGGGCCCGCGCCGTTGTCCTCGCTGACGACCTGCCATCCCGCCGGCGGCAAAGCCGGCCGGGGCGGCGCCGGCGGGCGCACAACGGGCTGCGCCCAATTCGCAGGCTGCTGCTGCGCCCATCCCGCGCCCGCGGGGGGTTGCGCAGGCGCAGCGGGATAACCTCCGGCTTGCGCGGCGAACGCCGGCCCCCCTCCCGATTGCGGTGATGCCGCATGCGGCGCTTGCCACGAATAAGGCTGCGCGTCGGAAGCCGGCGAGCCGTGCGGCGCCGCACCGGCTTGCCAACCGGGCGGGCCGTAGTAGGCCGGCCCATGAAACGGCGGCCGGCCGGGCATGCCGGAATAGGGCGCCTGCGGTCCGCCTTGCCACGGCTGGGCAAACGGGCCGGGTTGCTGCCCATACTGCGCCCAACGGGAGGCGAACTGGCCCGCGCCGCGGCTGCCGCGAAACAGCAACATGCCCACGAGGCCCATTTCGGCAATCGAACTGAGGCCGAACAGCGCGCTCATCGCACCGAACGACATACCGCCGCCCATCATGCCGAGCGATAGCACCGACGGTAACGCCATCAGGCCGGCCACCAGCGCCCAACGCTTCCCGGCGCCGTTGCCTTGCTGCTGCTGGACGAAGCCTTGCGCGGGGCCTTGATAGTTCGGCGTGCCCGGCGGATAGGGTGGGTAAGGTGGATGGGATGGATAGGGTGGATGAGGGGGACGTGGCGGATAAGCCGCGTGCGGCTGGCCTGCCGCGGCGTAAGCCTGTGGTCCCGAGGCGCCGGCATGGGGCCCCCTGGCGGCGCCGGGTGTCCCCTGCCCAACACCGCCGCCACCCGCGCCCCATCGCACGCGCTGCGCGCCGCCCGCAGCCGGACCGCTTGCGGCGCCCGGCAGGCCGTCGATCGTCGGGTTCGAGCCCGCCTGCGACTGACCGCCGCCCCAGCGCTCTGCACCCGGCTGCGGGTTGGCGTCGTCGGGGCCCTGCGCACCATTTTGTCCATAGCCGATGCGAGGATCGCGAAACGGCGAACTACCGCCAACCGGCGTCGACATGATTCCTCCTGTGCCGTGGAACGGCTCAATCTGCCTGTTTCCGCCGATTGTCGTCCGCCTGCGATCAAGCCGCGCCCGACGACGCGAACGCCCCGCCACCCGCACGAAGCGGCAACCGAACTCACCGGTCCAATGCTTCCAGCACACTGAACGGCACGCCCTCGGTCACGATCTCGCGATCGCCGACGGCGCCCGTGCGCGTCGTCAGTTGCAGCATCACGTTCGGTCCAAAGCTGCGCGCGCTCGCATTGCGCTCCTTCACCTTCAGCTCGACGGCCATCCACGAAGCGGGGTCGTCGAGAATGCTCGCGTTGGCCGCCGCCATGTGCGCCTCAAGCCGCGGCTCGCCGCCCGCCTGCGCCAGTGCCGCCTCATTGGCGTCGAGCCGCAAGGCGGCGTGCCGGCGCAACCGGTAGCGCTGCACGTAGGTCAGATTGGGCCGCTGGTTTCGCCGCACGTTGGCGAGGTGTTCGTCGATGCGCTCAGCCGCCTGCGCCTCCGCCGACGGTTCGTGGCGCGCCTCGCCCGCACCGGCCGCGCCCTCGGCATAAAGCGCCGTGCCCAGCGCCGCGTTGCGCTCGCGACGCGCGCGAGCCTCGGCGGCAAACAGCGCGACCAGTTCGCCGCGCGCGGCGTCCACAGCGCGTGTGTAGGTGCGGGCATCCTGATACTCGATGTCGAGAATCGAGCCGCGGTGATTGAGCCGGCCGTCCTCGCGCACCAGCAGCAGCTTCGCCAGGCGGTTGCGCTCGCGCAGCGCCATCGTCGCGGCCGGGGCGTCGATCGAAAAAAGGCCCACGGTGCGCCGGCCTTCGGCGTCGAGCGGATGAGAAAAGCCCGGCGCGATGCCGCCGCGCAACTGCCAATGGCTGCCGATGCCGACGCGGTGTTCCTCGACCTGGACGCGGCCGCTGCGCTCGCGCGCCTCCGCGCTCTGGCGCGAGCGCTGCCAGCCGCCGCCCGCCGAGGGCCCGGTCCGCACCGACAGCGGATGGGTGCGCTTGCCGCTTGCCGGATCGACCACCGTTTCGCCGCCGAAGCTCGCCACCTTCAGCGTCGCGTTGGCGTCGAGCGTGACGCCGCGTCGCCGGTTGAGCGTGTAACCGTCGGTCCAGCTGACCGACACGTCGGGGTCGTCCCAGTAACGCGATGCGAGGCGGTTCCAGACACCCGCGGGCCCGTCGCCGTGCGCTTCGCCCGACTCGTCGAACAGATGCTCGACGATGCCGGCCAGCTTCGCGCGCAGCGTCGCGTCGTCGTAGCCGCTGCCGTCGGGCAACGGCCGGCGCGCCACGCGCAGCGTCACGCCGCGCGGCTCGCTGAGCTCCTGGGCATGCAGTGTGGCGTTCGCGACGAGCCCCGCGCGCAGCGCGGTCAATGCCGTCGTCATGTCGTAGCCGACGAGCAGCCCCGCGCCGACGTGATGCATGCTCGATTTCGCCGTGCCGATGAAAAGCGTCGCGCCGTGCGTCGAGCGGCTGATGTCGACCACGGCCTCGCGCGTGCGCGACGCGCGCAGGTCGAGGCGCGGCGACACAGGCATGCCGTGTCCGCGCAACACGGTCTCGATGGTGATGTTCAGGCCGCGCGTGCTGACGCCTTGCCTGCCGCCATCCGTGAGCCGCAGACGCTGCCCCGATTGCAGGTTCGCCGCCACGTCGAGCAGCGTTTCGCGCACATCGTCGACCGTGTTGGCGGCGCGCGCATCCGGCTCGTGCCGCAGGGCCGCGCGCAGCTCGTTTACCGTGTGCCAGAACGGCGAGCCGTGAGGCACGCCCGCGACCTTGCCCCACACGGCGAGCCGCTCGACGGTGAACGGTCGCTTCGCAAGCGTGCGGAACGGTTTGCTTCGCGCGAGCTGCTGCGGCGTCATGGCGAGCCAGCTGGCGGTGGCCTCGCGCGCGCTCGCCCGTACCCGGCGCGGCACCTTGATGTGCACCGCCGATCCCGCAGCGTCGGCCCCGGCAGGCCGCGGCTGCGTCGCTTCCCCGCACAGCACGTGAGCGCGCTGCGCGATGGCCCGCAGGACGTCGTCGTCGAGACGGCCCGGTGGAAAGCCGCCGCGTTCGAGCCAGACACCGAGCGCCGCGAGTTCCGCAAGCGAGGCCTCCGGCCGCGCATGAGCGAGCGCCGCGCGCGGACTCATCGCCGGGCTTTGCATGAGGTGCGGCAAGGCCGCTTGCAGGTGCTTGCGCACCTTTGCCTGTTCCGCGGCGATCGTCTTGCGCGGCACGCCTTGCGTGCCGAGGCGCAGCGCCGACAGCGGCGAGCCGTGCCGGCCGCGGAACATGCGCGGCAGCAAGGTTTTCCAGCGTTTTTCGCCGACGCGCGGAATCGTGTTTGCGGCGAAGCGGGCGAGGCGTTGCCTCGTCTGCGACAGCTCGCTGTGGCGCCCGTCTTCTCCGAACGCCTGGCGCCAAGCGAACAGCACGCCGTGTTGATCGGGCGTCAACGCGTCGCGTCCGTGCGCGAGCAAGGCCGATGCGGCGTCGAATGCGCGCGCGGCAAGCGGCGCGACGCTCGCGGCCTGGGAGCCCCGCGCGGGTGGCGCCGGGCTCTCCCGAAGCCGGTTGGCGCGCGCCGCCAGCGCGCCCGGTGCGAGATCGTCGGCATGAACCAGCTCGTCCGTGCCGAGCGGCTCGAGTGCATTGGCGCTCGTCAGCAGCGCTTCGATGCTAAAGCGGTGCAGATCGTCGTCGTAGGGGTTGAGCGTCGCTGTGCGCAATGCCGCGAGAATCGTGCGGCCCTCGCCGGAGCGCGCGAGCACACGCGCCGCGCGCCATGCGTCGCGCTCGGCGCTGCTCTCCGAACGGCGCAGATGCGCGGCGGCGAAGTCGAGCATGCCGATCCGCTCGATCATCACATGGGCCGACCGGCAATCGGCCGCGCCCGCCTGCGCGAGCGCGTCGGCAAGCAGCGCGCCGCGCAGGGTTGCCTGTAAGTCGTCGGAATCGGCGGGGGCGGTGTGGAGCGGCGCAGCAGCGCCGGTGTCTCCCGCAGTCGCACATAGTCGATGCAGACGGCCGGCGAGCGTCGCGGCGTCGTCTGCGTGCGCGGGGCCGGCGCTGAATCGCTGTTGCACGTAGGCGGTGAGATCGGCGCGCGTCGTGATGGTGTCCATGGTCAAGCACTGCGACGACGCGGTCGCTCCCGCTTCGGCTGTTGCGCGCGTGCCCGAAGGCGATTGCACCGCGTCGGGCACGAACTCCCGCGCGCTGCCGGCATAGGCGGCGCGCGCGGCCAGCAGCCCGGTATCCGCGAGCGGATTCGTGCCACACAGTGCGTGTCGTGCGGTGTCGGACGGCGGGAAGCGGCGATCGCCCGGCGCGTGATGCTCGGGTCCGGACGCGCTGCCATGCGTGCTGTGCTGGAACAGCGCGGTGCTCAGTTCGACGCGGCGCGCGCCGATCATCCGGGCCGGCCGGGCGAGCGCACCGCGAATCCAGCCGGGCAGGTGCCGCTGCGCCGGTTTCACGGAGGCGGTAGGTTCCTGCGCTTGCGCTGCGGCAGGCGCGTTTTCAATCAGACTGTCGGCGGACGAAACATCGAGCGGGCGATAGCGGAACATGTCGACGCGGCAGAAGGAGACCGCGTTGCACTATGTCCTCGCAATGTGACAGCCCAGTTTGTGCAGCGCCGCGCAATGCGAAGCGCGGCGTCGAATCACGAAGCGGCGATGTGCAGCTCCTGCGCATGCGGCGGTGTGTTCGCTGTGTCGTCGGCGGCGCCGGCTTCGAGGCCCGCGTTCAGCGCCGCGTATTCGCTGAGCCAGCGTGTGGCGGGCGTCTCCTCGGGCGCCTGCAGCGGCCGCGTCATTGCATAGAGGTAGCTGTCGCCTGCCAGCAGGCCGAGATTGGGGCGGCATTCGTAATGGGTCAGCTTCGCTTCGAGCGTAAAGCCGAGCTTTTCCATGCTGCTGTGCGCATCGCCGTCCACGGCGCAATACGCGTAAATGCGCAGAATCGGCGGCTGCGCGAGCATCCACGCCAGCAGCTTGCGCAGCGCATGCAGGCCGGCGCGGCGGCGGCGCGCACCGCCGCGCCGGCTGATCATCACGCCCACTTCGACGCGCGGCGGGTGCGGCCGCAGTTCGATCATGCCGGTAAGCCGGCCGCTCGCACGGTCCTCGAGCACCCAGCGGATCAACTCGCCGCTCCGCCAGCCTTGAGCGGAATCCTCGATGAAGGCGAGCGTCTCGTCGATCTGCGTGTGACGTCTGAAACTGAGGTGGCGTGTCGTGGCGACGTCGCCGAGCATTTCGTCGAAGAGCGCTTTAGCGTCGCGCGGCTCGGGCGGCCGCATCAGCAAATCGGCGGATTCGATCAGGGCGGGAAAGCGGAAAGGGGACATCGGCGATCTCCACGCGGCGCTTGATGCGGATTTGATGCGGATTCGATGTGGATTTCATGCGGGTTCGATGCGGGTTGGACCCGAGTTTGAAGCCATTGTCGATGCGAATCTGCACAACAGGTCGCAGGGGCTGCGAAGACGCGCGCGGGAATGCGAAGGTGCACAAGGGCAAGCGCGCGGGGCAAATCGCGGACCGGAACCCGCCAACGCAAACTCCAGCCATGCGCCGACACACACCCTTCGCCGCGCTTCGCATCGCCTGCCGTCATTTCGCGCGACGGGAACCTGTCGCGCCGGCGCAGGCTAAGGTGCCCTCATGGCGGCACACGTCGGTTTGCCGCGCCGAACCTGGGAGACTCCAACCGTGAGCAGCAAAGCCATTGCCGCATTGCCGGCGGCAAGCGTCGGCGGCATAGAGCGCGTGCACGACGGCGCGACGCACGAAAAAACCGCCAGGGGCGCCGCGCTCGTGCCGACGCGCGTCAAGCTCGTCGGCGAACTCGCGCTGCTGCGCGACCTTGCCCCGCCGCAAGGGCCGGGCGAGCCGCCCGGAACCGCCAGGTTCAGCCTGTCGCGCAAGGGCGGCGACAATCTGCCGGTACTGCGCAAGCCGAGCGTCGTGGTGATCCAGCCGGGCACGGCGCGCATGGGCGACGATGTCGCGTCTTCGTGGACCCGCACGCTGCCCGTTCGCCCGGTGCAAACGCAATTTTCCGAAGCGCCTTCGGTCGAAGAGAGCGCATTCGACGCAGCCGCCGCGAGAGAAATGCTCGCCAACATAGCGGTGCTGGCGGAATTCACCAAGCACGTCGGCGAGATCATTCACGGCGCAACGTGATGACGCGGCGGCCGAGCGGCTGCGCGCCCGCGTCGCTTCACGCGCGCAGCCACGTGAACTCGCCCGCGACAATCCCTTCGAACATCTCATCCGTCGATTCGATAATGCTCTTGCGCCAATAGCGGCCATGTTCCGCGTAATGCGCGAGCAGATCGGCGAGCGCGGCGCCGTCGACGTCGTAGGTCATCGGCACGCGCAGCACGAGCACCATGCCTCCCGTATCCGTGTCGAGTCCGAGCTGGGCCTGGTCCTGCGCATAGATCAGCAGGTTGGCTTCCAGCATCAGCCGGAACACGACCAGCGTGCGGCCGGCCGTCACCGTGCCGTAATGAAAATTGGCGTACAGCGCGTCCAGGTCGTTCTCGAAGTGTTCGAGCCGCACGTCGAAACCTTCCACCTCGATGGAGCGCGTCTGCAACACGTGCTCGGCATCCGCGAGACCGACTGTCGCGCACAGGTCGCGCACCAATGCCGCATAGCGCTCGGAACGATCGTTGGTGTCCACGTGGAAGGCCCGCGCAACTCAGTCACATTCTGCCGACGACGCAAAGAGCCGGCACGCGGCGAACCGCGAGCCGGCCGTTGAAATACCGCGATTGCGGCAACCGGCGGCGCACAGCAAACCTTTGAGCCGGTCCATGCCGGCTCGCGCCGGCCTGGCCGTGCCCGCTCGCCGCGCGGTCGACGGTTCAGTGGCCAGTGCCGCCCTGGATCGTCTGACCCGCGGTTTTCATGGTGTTGGCCACCGCACCTGCCAGCGACATCTGCAACGTGGCCTGAGCCGCGCCGATGGCAGCCGTGCTGCCTTGCGCCGCCATGCCGGTGATCGCACCCATTGCTGGACCGATAGACATAAGACCTCCTCGTTTTCGGGTTAAGAAGACATGCTGCCCTGTGTGACAGCCAGCCGCCGCCGCACAGCGCGAGCCTCGTGCCCGGCGCTTGCGCCGGTGGCGCGCCCTTCAGGCCGCGCCGCGTTTGTCCGCGAGCTGACCGACGATGCGTCCCGCGGCAAGCAGACCGCGATAGAGTTTCGCCAGATCGTTGCGGTCGAGCTCCGTTGCGCCGTGCGTTTCGCCCACGTTTTTCGCGGTCGCCTCCAGCGCCTCGCGGATCGCGGCAAGCCGCGGACCGCCTGCGGGGTCGGCGAGCGTCTTTTGCAGATCGTTGAAGTCGGCGGCGCACGCTTCGAGCGGTGCGTAGATGTTCGATGTCGCGGTCATGGGAACCTCACTTCGGTAGCGGCAAATAGGCGGTCGTGTTCGCCGCGCGCGCGGCGGGCGAGGGCGGCGTCGCGGGAATGTCCTCGACCGGCTGCATCACGCCACGCGCGGCGCCGCTCGTGACAATCTGCGAGCCGGCGGCAAGCGTCTCATTGGCAAGCCCGGCGCCGGCCGTTTGCTCGGCGCTGCTTTTCGCGGCGGCCTCGGCGTTGCCGTGCGTATCGGCGGGAGTGTTCGCAGCAGCAGCGGCCGCCGACGCAGCCGGATCTTCGGGCAGCGTATAGATATGCTTGACGCCGTCGGGCGTTTGTCCATATCGCACGTCGTCGGAGGACATCAGGAAGGAGAACGAAGGCGCCGAGGGCATCGTGTCTTCCGCTTGGGCGACGCGCACGCGCACGTCCTTCACGTTGTCGCTGAGATCGTGGCGCATTCGCGCAACGGCCGCTTCCACGTCGTGCGGATTCGCAGCCTTGCCGCTGATTTCGAAGGTGCCGCGCCCGGTGTACGCGACCTTGAGCCCCTCCATGGCGAGCGAATCCGCGATATTGCGCACGTCGTTCTGCGCGATGTCGTAATGCCGCGCGATGCGGTTCGGCGACATCCGCATGAGCATCTTGCGCACTTGCGTGTCTTCATCAGCGGTCGCGACCATGCCGCTCACGGTCACCGTGGAGCCGCGCGCCTGCGCGTGCAGCTCCTTCAGATGCGCGGCGGCCAGCTCGAGATTCACCCGCTGTGCGAGGTCGCCGGCGTCGCGCGGCAACGCGGCGCGGCTGACCGCCGTGGTCAGCATCACCGAACCGATCACGAGCAGTGCGCCGAGCATGGCGCAGGCGGACACGATGCCGGTCATTCTGCGGCGGCGCGAGCGCTCGGCGGCGCGGCGCGTTTCGTCCGGCTTCACAAGCAACGTGGAGAGCAGATCGAGATCGCTCGGCCACGCGATGTCGTCGGAGCCGATGCAGATGACCGTATCGCCGAACTGCATCGGCACGAACTCGAGCAGGATAACCGTGCCCGGCTCGTCATCGCCTTCCGATGCACGCATGTCGTCGGTTTTCGCCGCGTTGCTGTCGTGCCGGATGCTTTCGTTAGCGGCGAACTCGGACTCGACTTCGCCCTCTGACGCGGCCATGACCGGCCTCAAGCGGCGCGCGCTCACCACGCCGCCTGCATCGACGACAAGCGACACTTCGTCGCCGCGCCAGTCGGAGATGCGGATGTCGGCATCGTCGTCCGCGCCGATCCGGTGCGCGCCGGCGCCAAGACGCAGTTCCGCGCCGGCATGCACGCCAGTCAGGATACGCAGCAGCTTCGTCATGGAAAGCCCGTTGAAGGAATGAGGCGGCGCGCGGCGGCACGCCTTTCGACACTCACTCTAGCCGCCGCCGATGACGTTCCAGCACACAATGCGAAGCGGATACATGGAAAGCGAAACTGCGCACACAGGCGACCCAGGCGCGCTGCATCAGCTGCGCCCGGCCGCCATGAGCGCGGCGCCGCGCTGCACGATGCGCACGTTCATCGCGCGCTCGCGCATGGGCAAGGTCGAAGGCCTGCCGTACGCGAGCAGCAGCAGCGGCAACAGCAGATTCAGCCTGCCGGCGCGGCCAATTCGTTCCGTGGATGCGCGGCCTTCCACGGGCGCATGGCGAGAGCCCGGGCCTCGCGTTCGCGACGCGTCGATGAGACGCTGCCGCCACGCGGCGAGGCTCGCATCGCCGGGTGCACCGGTGTGCAACTGCACGCCAAGCAGGTCGATGAAGCGTTCGTGCAGCAACGCGTCGAGCGGCGCGTGCGGACGCGCGGCGGCCTCGTCGCGCAAGGCGAGCAGCGTGTCGCACCAGAGGCGCGGCAGCGTGTCGCGCAGATCCGTTGAAGGCGCTCGCGCCGCGACGAATGTCTGCAGTGCGTGAGGCGCTGCACGCGCGATCGCCGTGTGTCCGCCGCACACGCGAAACTGCGGGCGCGGTGCGTGATCGTCGCCTTCTGCGCCATCGCGCCCGTCATGCGATTGACCGCCGCTGCCGCGCCCGCCGCCTGCGTCGCGCGTGATACGGACCGCGTCGCCGCCCTCTGACGCATGCTCGCTCGCAGCGTTGCCGGTCGCGACGAAGGGCCGCCGCACGCCCGCAGGGCGCGCTGCCTGGCGCTTGCGCGCGTTGAGCGCCGCGAGCTTGCGTGCGAGCAGCGAACCGCGCAATGCCGCTTGCTGCGTGCGGCCATAGCTGAAGGTCGTCGTGCCGCGATACAACACCGCGAAGCGGGGCACGGCCGGTTGCTGCGAAAGTGGGCGAGCGGCATCCGCGTGCGCCGTTGGCGAGGCCGTAGCGACGGGTGTGCCGACACGCGTCATTGGGGCACCGCCGTGTGCATGATCTCGTTCGCGAAATGCAGGAGCGCCGCCGCCGAAAACGGCGCCGCGATCACAATCGCTATCGTGACCGCAATCAGCTTCACGCCGTGCGAGAGCGTCTGATCCTGCATCGACGTGATGGCCTGCAGGAACGACACGCCGAGTCCCACCAGCGCGGCCACGATCACAATCGGCAACGAGATGTACATGCACAGCAGCATGCCCTGCGTCGTGAAGCGTACGAGCGTGTCGATATCCATCTGGCGATCTCTCCGGTTGGCCGGCCAGCAGGGCCGCGCTAGCGATAGGTCATCACGAGGCCGTGAATCAGCGTCGACCAGCCGTCCATCACGACGAACAGCAGCAGCTTGAACGGAATGGCCACGTTCGTCGGCGTCACCTGGTTCAGACCCATGGCGAGCAGCACATTCGCAATGATCAGGTCGATGACGATAAAGGCAATGTAGAGCAGAAAGCCGATCTTGAACGCGTCGGTCAACTCGGTCAGCGTGAAGGCGGGCGCGAGCACGATGAGGTCGTTCTCGTGGAGGCTGGAGGCGGCGTCTTTCGGCCACACCACGTTCGCCGAGCGGATGAAGAAGCGTTTCTCGCGTTCGTTCGTGTGCTTCTGCAAGAACGTGCGGAACGGTTCGCGGGCGGCGCTGAACACCTGGATCAACGCCTGAGTGGGCTGGCCGGCAATGGCCTGCCCCTGCATGGACTGCATGGCCTGCATGCCGACCGGCGCCATCACGTAGAGCGACACGAGAATCGCGACGCCGTTGAGCACCATGTTGGGCGGCACCTGCTGCACGCCGAGCGCATTGCGCAGCAGGCCGAGCACGACGACGATCTTCGCGTACGAGGTGACGACCATCGCGACGAAAGGCACAAGGCTGATCGCAACGATGACGATCAGCAGCCCTGTGATGTCACTGAACTGGACCATCGCCGTGCGCCATGCGCAGAATGCGGATGCCGAGATGGTCGCCCACGGTGACGAGTTCGCCGTAGCCGATGGTCTGGCCATGCGTAACCAGCTTGAGCTGCGCTTCGGCGACCGGCGTCGGCAGTTCGAGCACATAGCCGGGGCGCAGCGCGTACAGTTGCGAGAGCGGCAGCGCGACGGTGTCGACTTCGAACTGGACGGGCAGATCGAGTTCGCCGATGTCGATCGGATTCGATTGCTGATCCGGCGCGAGCAGATCGTCCGGGCGAACGGGATCCAGCTCATCGGTCATGATGGGCTCCTTCGTGAGTGAAAGCCTGCGGCCTTCCAGGTTGACTTGCGCGTGAACGCGCATGAGGCCGGGCGAGCCCCAGGCCACGGTCGCGCTGGCAGGCCGCGCGATTGGCGCGGCGTGGCCGTCGGCTGCCTCTGCTGCGTGGGCTGCGTCGGCTTTGTCGACATGACCGGCGCCGCTCTCCGGCAGCAGCGCGCGCAAATGGCCCGGCAGCGAACGCAGCAGGACGTCGCCCGGTTCGAGTGCGCGCAACGTGTCGACGGGCAGGCGCCGCGAGCCGAGTATCAGACGTCCCGGCATCATGCAGCCGCCCAACCCCGATGCACTGGCATCTCTTCGCGACGAACCCTGCGCGGCAACAGCATTCGCCGTCCACGTGGCCGCCCGGGCGGCGTGCAAGGCTTCGAGCGCGTCGACGACGGCCGCCGCGACCCGCACGCGCGCGCGGTGCCGTGTTCCGTCAAGCAAGAAAGTGGCGTCGAATGCCGCACTATTCCCGGCGTCGGCTTCCTTGAGCGCGTGCGACCCGCTGTGCGCAAGCCGCGCGACGTGCATGGCGCCAAGGCCGAGCGCAGCGAGGCGCGTGAGGAGCGGCGCGAGCAGCACGCCGGCGACCGCGGTCCGCAACGCACGCGCGGTGTCGCCGGGCACCGGTGCGCGCGAGCCGTCGGGCAGCGCGGCAATGGCGAGCGCGGGGAACGCGGCGAGATCGAACAGCACGCGGATCGCCCCGGCCGGATGGGCGAGATCGAGTACGCCCGGCTGTTCGAAAGATGCGCGCGTGTCATGGGCCTCGCCTTCCACGCTCGCTTGCCATTCGACGACAGCCGCGTCGCGCTCGAGACACTGCGCGCTGCCCGCATGGCAGACGAGCCGCGCAAGGCGCGCCGCGAGCGGCGGCACGGCGGGCAGCGGCAGAGGGTCGATGGGTGCCGTATGTGCGGAGACATGCAAGCGGGGGTCCAGCGCGGCATGCGAGGCTGGGTCTTCAGCGGCAACATCCAGCCCTGGCATTTCGGCAATCGAATAACCCATGCGGCGTCGGTTCAAGGATGCGGCCTGCGTCGGCCGGGATCAACGATGGCGGCGCGCTCACCACACCGTCAGCTCGATGTCGCGCGGCGTGCCCCACGCGTTCAGCAGCGCAGCGAGCTCGCGTTCGAGCATCGCACTGTGGTCGAAGAGTAACTGCCGCGTTTCGATGCCGCGCGTGTCGAACCGAAGCGACAACCAGAAACGCGAAAGGGAGAGATACAGCGTCGTGTCCGGCAGAATGCGCTCGTCGAGTGCAATACGCACTTCCCAGTTGCCGGCGTCGCCGATGGCCGGGTCGGCGCAGAAAGCCGCGACCTCTCGCGCGAGCGAGCGCGCCAGTTCGAGAAAATGGCCTTGCGTGCGAAAGAGGGCGTCGACGGCGGGCATGGTCGCCGCCGGCAAACGCTGCAGCAGCGCGTCGTGCGCAGCCATGGCGGCTGCCGATGCCAACGCGCCGTCGTCTGGCGCATCGGCCTCGGGGCCGGCGCTCGAATGATGGGCGTGGCCATCCCGCGCGCGCAGCGCGTGCGCGCTGTTCCGGGCGTGTCCGCTTTCTTCGCCCGCACAGTCCGCTTGCGTTGCCGTCGCCGCTTCCTCGAACGACACGGGAGCGCGCTGCGCGCGCGTGCGGCGTACGAGGGCCGCGTAATCGAAGCGCCGCGCGCGCGCGGCGTCGGCATCGGCGGCGGGGCGCTCTCCGGTGTCCGAGGTAATGATGCGCAGCGGCCGCGGTTCGATAAGGGTCATGAGCGTGAACGGGGATGACGCCGGCGCGGCTAGATCGTCACGCGGCCGAGCGGCTGCAGTTCGACGTGCTCGCCGAGTTCCTGATACGAGTACACGGCGAGCCAGCCGAGCCGCGCCTCGATCATGCGGCGCACGTAGCGGCGAATGTCCATCGAGGTGACGAGCGCGACGCCGTCACGCGGCGTATCGCCGACAAAAGACTGGATCCGGTCGATGAGGAAACCCACTTCGTCGGGCGGCAGCGCGAGGAAGTTGCCCGTCGGCGTCTGCTTGATGGCCTGGCGGATATGCTGTTCCACCGGCAGATCGAACAGCACCGCGGGCAATTGCCGCCCCGCGCCCGCCGCGCGATGCGCGAGAAAGCGCGCGAGGTCGCCGCGCACATATTCGGTCAGCATCAGCATGTCCTTTTCCTTCGCGCCCCACACGACGAGACTCTCCAGAATATTGCGGACGTTGCGGATCGGAATCTGCTCTTCCAGCAGCCGCCGCAGCACATCGGCAATGCGCTGCGGCGGCAGCACTTTCTGCACTTCCGCGACGAGACCGGGATAGTCGGCGTTCTGCTGATCGAGTATCCACTGCACTTCCTGAATGCCGAGAAAGAGCGACGCGTGCTTGCGCAACATCGCCACGGAGGCATGCGCGATCACCTGCTCGGCGCGCCACGCCGGTTGCTTCGGCGGCAAGCTCTTTTCGTCGATCCACCACGTGGGCCCCGGACCGCCGTCGAGTCCGCGGCGCTTTTCAGCCCGCGCATCGGCGGCAGCGAGCGTTTCGGCGTCGGCGGAAAGCGGCTCGCGCGTGCCGGTAAGCGCCGGGTCCGGCAGCATCACCTTGCCGGGCGGCAATTCGATCGCGCAATAGGGCACGTCGTGCATCAGCAGTTCGCAGCTCGATGCGGGCAATGCGTCGCTCGTCCACATCGTGATGCCGGGAAACGGCAAGCCGAGGTACTCCTGCAGACGTGCGCGTTCCGTTTCGAACGAGCGGTCGAGCGCGGCGGTCGACAGGCGCGCGACCAGGTCGGGCGAAATACGCACGCCGAGCGGACAGGTGAATTGCGGCGCGCGCGTGAGGATGGCGGGCGTCTCCGCTTTCGAGCCGGCGCGCTGCATCGCGTTGACGGCCTCGCCGGCATGCGTCGTGGCCGCGGGCTTGCGCTTGCCGAGCCGGTGGCCGCAAAACGCGAGGATCGCCGCGAGCAGCAGGAACAGGGAACTCGGGAAGCCGGGCACGGCGGCGAAGCCGAGCAGCAGCAGGCTCGCGAAGTAGAGCGCGCGGGCGCTCGCCGAAAGCTGCCGGCCGATTTCGTCGCCGAGCGACAGCGGTCGCGCGTCGCGTTCGTCCGAGACACGCGTGATCATCACGCCCGCGGCCACCGAGAGCAGCAGCGAGGGAATCTGCGAGACCATCGCGTCGCCGACGGAGAGAATCGAAAAGCGGTTCGCAGCCTCGCTCGCCGACATGTCGTGATACGCGACGCCCACGGCAATGCCCGCAATGATGTTGATCAGCGTGATGATGAGCCCGGCCACCGCATCGCCCTTGACGAACTTCATCGCGCCGTCCATGCCGCCGTGCAGCTGGCTTTCGACCGCGAGCGTGGCGCGCTTGCGGCGTGCCTCTTCGGGCGTGAGCAGATTCGCGCGCAAATCGGCGTCGATGCTCATCTGCTTGCCGGGCAACGCGTCGAGCGTGAAGCGCGCGCCGACTTCGGCCACGCGCTCCGAGCCCTTCGCGATCACAATGAACTGCACGGTCGTGATGATGACGAACACGACCATGCCGACCACGAGGTTGCCGCCCACCACCAGCTCGCCGAAACTTTCGATGATATTGCCCGCATCCGCGTGCAGCAGGATCGACTTGGTCGATGCAATGTTGAGCGAGAGACGGTACAACGTGGTGAACAGCAGCAGCGACGGAAACACGGAAAGCGACACCACGTTCGGCACGTACATGGTCACCATCAACAAGGTCACGCTGATCGTGATGTTGATGGCGAGCAGGATGTCGATGAGAAACGGCGGCAGCGGCAGAATCATCAGCGAGATGATTGCGACCACCAGCATCGCAATGCCGATTTCGCCGCCGGCGGGCAGCTTAAGTGTCTTGAACATTGCGGCTTTCCAGGTTGTCGCGCGGGTCGCGCGTGGGCGTGCCGCCCCGGTCTTCCATGTGGCGTGCACCGATCGCGTCGACCCAGCGCAGGATCGCGGCGACGGTCTCGAACAGTTCCTCGGGAATCGGCTCGTCGAGGCCGACCTTGTAGAGCGCCCGCGCAACCGGCGGATTGCCGATGATCGGCACGTTCGCGTCACGCGCGAAGCGCCGCAATTGCGCCGCGCTTTCGTCCATGCCGCGCGCGATCACGAGCGGCAGCGGATGCTCGGCCGGCGCATAGCGGATCGCGACCGCGTAGTGCGTCGGGTTGACGATGAGCGCATTCGCGAAGCCGACGCGCTGCGCGGGCGCGGCCGAGGTCGCGAACTCGCGCGCGAGCTTCTTGCGCTCCGCCTTGATCTTCGGGTCGCCGTCCATCTGCTTGCGCTCCCGCTTGACTTCGTCCTTGGACATCTTCAGCTTGCGCAGGAACAGCACGCGCTGCAGCTTGACGTCGACCACACCGATTACGATGAAGACCGCCACGGCCACAGCAAACACTTTGATCACGAGCGACCAGAAGAGCTTCGACAATTCCGGCAGCGGCTGATAGAGCGAACCGACGATCAACGGCAGAATCCACTTGATGGTGAACCACATCACCGCGCCGATGACGGCCGCCTTGATCACCATCTTCACGAGGTCGATGACCGTGCGCCACGAGAAAATCCGCTTGACGCCGTCGACGGGGCTCACGTGCTTGAGATCGGGCACAACCGGCCTGGTCGCGATCTGAAAGCCCACTTGCGGCATCAGCGCGGCCACCGCCGCCAACGCCGCGGCCCCGACGCAGGGCACGATGACGATCAGCGCCTCTTTGCCGAGATCGAAGAGCTTGCCGAAGATGAGCGGCTCGTCATGGCGGCCCGACGCGAATTCGAGCGCCGTGCTCACAATCGAGCGCAGCGCACCGCCGAAGCTCGCGGCCGCGAACGCGAGCACGCCCACGACGGCGGCCATCGTCGCGGCATCGACGAGGTCGGTGCTCTTCGACGTCTCGCCGTCCTTGCGCGTGTCGCGCAGCCGTTTGTCGGTGGGCTGCTCGGTCTTTTCTTCGCTCATGAGATCCTGCTCGGGTCACCGGCTGCGCGTCGTCCTGTTCTGCCTCGCCGCATGCGATGCCCGACGCGCGACGCTCCTTCGTAGCCCGACGGTAACGGGCCGTTCGCCACCGGGCGACGCGGATGCGAAGCCCGCATGCGGCAAACGAAGCGACGCTCCCGGCGAGCCGGCGTGTCCCGGCGTGCGTTCGACGCAATCTCATGCGAGCCGCCGCCTCGCGACGCGCATCCAACCTGTTCGCGCGCTTCGCGTGGATCACGCTCGCTTCGTATCGCGCATGTGCCGGATTACCGCGGACGGTATCCTGGTGCATCGCTGCGCGCCGCACTGCCGATGCCTTGTTCGGCCGCGCGCCGCAGTGCTTCGTCGACAAGTCCATCAGCAGGAGTTCTCGCCATGAGTACCGCCACGCCGGATTACCTCAACTGCAGTCAGGCCATCGTGGGCGGTCTGATCGACACGCTGTCCTGCGCGCTGCTCAACAATTTTCCGACCCTCGAAGCGGATCCGTACGACATCGAACTGACACTGGACGCTCTGCGTTTGTTGCGTCCGCGCATGGCCGAACTGGATACGATGGAAGCCGTGCTCTACATGCAGCGCGGCCACTGGGACGACGCCATCCGCGTGTTTTCGCGCGTGATCGAAGGCGCCCCGCATTTCTCGTATGCGAAGGCGCTGCTCGCGTTTTGCCTCTCCGTGAAGGGCGATACCGGCTGGCGGCAATGGGCGAGCGCCGCGCTCGCGCAGAATCCGGATCGCGACACGCGGCAGCTCGTGCGCGCGCTCGAAGCCCGCGACGACCTCCGCGAGGCGATTCGCGTCTATCGCAACGGCGGGACCTTCGAAGTGCCGCTGTCGATCACCGCGCTCAACGACGAGCTGCCGCAGGAGCCGCCCGTCGTCGCTGGGCCACCGCCCACCGCCGCTCACAACGAGGCGCTCGCGCAGCAGGGCTATTTGCGTATCTGAATCCGGCGGGCGGCGCAGCGGCGTCGTCGGAAACCCCTCATTCAAAGAGGCTGAGCATGGCATTGTCCGTCACGAACCAGCAGATCGCGGCCGCGTTGCAAGCGGCTGCGCCCGCGGCGCACGCGGCCGGCGGCGACGCATCGCTGCAACAGGCCGGCGACCGCTTCAAGGCATTGATGCACAACCCGCGGATGGCGCCGCCCAATCACGGCGACGACATGAGCACCAATGTGATCGCGAAGATGGCGGCGTCGCAGGACGCGGAGATCCAGAAGTCCGTGAACGACGTGCTCGCGCTGTCAGGCGACGCGAACCGCATGTCGGTGCAGGAAATGACCGCCGCCGCGATGAAGGCGACGCTCGAACTCGCCAGCACGCAACTCGACATGGAGGCCAAGATGGGCGTGGTCAACTCGTCGAAGTCGTCCGTCGAAACGTTGATGAAGAATCAATAGGCGATGCGGGAACTCACGCACAAGACGCATGCTGCGGCGCGACCCTTCGCTCGCGCGGTGCGGACGGGCGCGCTCGGGCTGGCGCTGGCCGGCTGCATGGTGCTGGCCGGCTGCCAGAAGGAGCTGTATCGCAACCTGACCGAACAGGATGCGAACGAGATGGTGGTGGCGCTGCTTGAGCAGGGCGTCGACGCGTCGAAGAGCACGGTCGACAACGGCAAGACCTGGACGCTGGAGGTCGACGACAAGCAGCTGGTTCGGGCCATGCAGGTGCTGCGCGAGCGCGGTTTGCCGCACAACCGCTACGACGATCTGGGCAGCCTCTTCAGGAAGGACGGCCTCGTCTCCACGCCGACCGAGGAGCGTGTGCGCTTCATTTACGGCCTGTCGCAGGAACTCTCGGCGACCCTTTCGAAGATCGACGGCGTGATCGTCGCGCGCGTGCAGATCGTGCTGCCCAACAACGACCCGCTTGCGCAACAGATGAAGCCGTCGTCGGCCTCGGTGTTCATCAAGTACCGTCCCGATTCCGATGCGAGCGCGCTCGTCCCGCAGATCAAGACGCTGGTGATGCACAGCGTGGAAGGCCTGACCTACGACGCGGTCAGCGTGACCGCCGTGGCCGCCGACCCCGTCGACCTGCCGAAGCCCACGCCGGTGCAGAGTTCGCCGCTGCCCACGTTGATCGCAGCGGCGCTGGTATTGCTCGCCGGCGCCGCGAGCCTGTTTCTGTGGCTGCGGCGCGGCATGCCGGCGCAAGGCCCGGCCGCTCCGCTCCATGTGCGGATTCACGCGCGAATCAATGCGCTCGCCGGCAAGTGGCGCCGCGCGAAACCTTCTTCGGCTGCGTGATGACGGTGTCCACGGTTTCCTTGTCTGCTGTTGCGGAAGCGGTCGGTACGGGAGGTCAGGCAGTGCCCCCCGCGGCGTTTCCGTTTTCGCGCACCGCCGCCGCGCTCGCCGCGTGGCAGCGCAACGCGCGCGAGGCCGCGCGCTGGGCGCATCCGTCGTGGTGGGCACCGGCACTCGACGTCGCGCCTGAGACCATGTCTGCCTCCTTCGACGCTCTCTTCGACGCGCTGGCGGGCGCGCAAGCCGGCGCGCTGGCGGCCTGTTCGCAGGCACTGTTGCGCGCGGCGCAGGTGCCGATGCCGGGCTTCGAGAGCCTGCGCGCGCCGGATCCCGTCGTGCTCGACGCTTTGCCGGTGCACGACGGCCTGCGGGTGCTGCGCATGCGCGCACTGCTATTGCGCCGCGCGGAGGTGCGGCGGTTGATCGACAAACCGAGTCGGCGCCGCCTCGCGCAATGGGTCGGTGTGCCGCTGGAGCGGATCGGGGCCGCGCCGGCGCAGGGCGCCGCGGCGCCGGCCAGGAGACTGGCGAAGGCGGCGGCGCCTGTTCCGGCTCACGTGTCTGATGCGACGCGCCTCGTCGCGCGAGGACAGTTGCCTCCGCTCGAGGAAATCGACGGCGAGCGGCTCGCCTGCGAAGGCTATGCGCTGATTGCGCGCGATAGGCAGGAGGCGACGCAGTCCGCGATGTCCACGCAAGCATCAGGCGAAGCCAGGCGTCAGGGAGAACACGAAAAGCCGCGCGAGGCAGCGGGTCACGGCGAGCACGAGGAACACGAGGAACACGAGGAACACGAGGAACACGAGGAACACGAGGAACACGACGAGCCGCGCCACCGGCCCCGCGCGCCTTGCCCGTGTCCGCTGCTGCGGCTCGCGCTGCCGCGCGACCTGCCGCCGCTGTGGCCGGCCGTCAGCGCGCGCGAACTCGACGCGGGCGGCACCGCGCTGCTCTTTGCGCAACTTCCCGAACTGCTTCCGGAGTGGGCATGGCTATTTGGCTGAGATCGGACCGGCTGCTGCACGCCGCCGGTGGCATCCACGGCGATGGGCGCGGCGGAGGGCATGTCGGCGCGCACGCGGACGTGGTGCCGCGTGCCGCCTTCGGGGCGTTGATGGAGATCGACGCCGCCTACGCGCAACTCGCCGCCGATCGCGACAGCACGCTCGCCGCCGCGCGCGACGAAGCCGCGGCGATCGTGGCCGCCGCTCGTGCGGAAGCCGGGACGATTCGCGAGGCCGCGCGCAGCGAGTACGAGCAGGCAGCGACAAGCGGTTACCGCGACGGCGAAGAGCGCGCGCTTGCCGACTGGGTCGAGCGGCTCGCGCAGGCCGGCGCCGAACAACGCAAAGCACAACTGAAAATGCGCGAGCGGATCGCGAGCATCGTGACCGTGGCCGTCGAGCAGATCGTGCAGGTGCAACAGGCCGATCAGCTGTTCGAGCGGGCGCTGTCGGCGGTGGACCGCATCGTCGAGGGCGCGACGTGGCTGCGCGTCGCCGTGAGCCCCGTCGACTACGACAAGGCCTGTGTGGCCTTTGAACGGCTTGGCGCGCGCTGGCGCGATCTGGGCAGGCCATTCCCGTTGTCGGTCATCGCGGACAAGCGGCTCGCGGCGGGCAGTTGCCTGTGCGAGTCGGATTTCGGCGCAATCGACGCCAGTCTCGCGACCCAAATGCGGGCGATGCGGCTCGCGGTTTCGCGGGCGCTCAAGCAGTCGGCGGGCGAACTGGACGAAGGTGCGCCATCCGTTGCGCCGCATGCCGCGATGGCTGGCAACGACACCGCCGAACTCGCCGAGGCAGGCGACGGCTGGGCCGACGAGGGCTGGCAATGACCCCGCCCGGCGCGGCCCATCTGTCCCGGATGCACCGCGAGCCCCGCATGCACGACGCCGGGGACGCGGACGACGGGCTGCTGCCGCTTTTCGATGCCGAGCGCCTCGCCGATGCGATCGAACACGAGATCCTCTCGACCGCGAGCATCGCGCGAAGCGGCAAGGTGCTCGAAGTCATCGGCACGCTCGTCAAGGTGGCCGGGCTCGATGTGACGCTCGGCGAGCTGTGCGAACTGCGCGCGGCGAACGGCAAATTACTTCAGCATGCCGAAGTAATCGGCTTTACGCGCGATGTCGCGTTGCTGTCGCCGTTTTCGCGGCTCGCCGACATTTCGCGCTCGACGCGTGTGGTGGGCCTCGGCCGTTCGCTGACGGTGCCGGTCGGCGACAGCTTGCTCGGCCGCGTGATCGACAGCCTCGGCGAGCCGATCGACGGACTCGGACCACTGGGCGCCACCGAACAACGCCCGGTGTTCGCGAACCCGCCTTCGCCGATGAGCCGGCGCATGATCGACACGCCGCTCGCCACCGGCGTACGCGTCGTCGACGGCATGATGACGCTCGCGGAGGGACAGCGCATGGGCATCTTCGCGCCCGCGGGCGTCGGCAAGAGCACGCTGCTCGGCATGTTCGCGCGCGGTGCGCAATGCGACGTGACGGTGATCGCGCTCATCGGCGAGCGGGGCCGCGAAGTGCGCGAGTTCGTCGAGCTGATTCTCGGGGCTGAAGGCATGGCGCGATCCGTCGTGGTGTGTGCGACGTCGGACCGTTCGTCGATCGAGCGCGCGAAGGCGGCCTATGTCGCGACCGCGATTGCCGAGCACTTCCGCGACCGCGGGCAGCGCGTGCTGCTGATGATGGATTCGCTCACGCGCTTTGCGCGCGCGCAGCGCGAGATCGGCCTCGCCGCCGGCGAGCCGCCCGCGCGGCGCGGCTTCCCGCCGTCGATCTTCGCCGAATTGCCGCGGCTTCTGGAGCGCGCCGGCATGGGCGAGCACGGTTCGATCACAGCGCTCTACACGGTGCTCGCCGAGGACGAATCGGGTAACGATCCGATTGCCGAGGAAGTGCGCGGGATCGTCGACGGACACATGATCCTGTCGCGCGAAATCGCCGCCAAAAACCAGTATCCGGCGATCGACGTGCTGGCGAGCCTGTCGCGCGTCATGCCGCAGGTGATGACGCCGGATTACGTGCGCGCCGCGGCCCGCCTGCGCGAACTGCTCGCGAAGCATCGCGAGGTGGAGATGCTGTTGCAGATCGGCGAATATCAGCCGGGCGGCAACCCGCTCGCCGACGAGGCGATTCGCAAGATCGACGCGATCCGCGCGTTCTTCAATCAGGCGACGCATGAACTGGCCGCGCCGCAGGACACCGAGGCGCGGCTTTTCCAGTTGGCCAACGGCTGACCCGATGAGCGCGACGCCCAGCCCCGAGACGACACGCCGGCGCGTGAGCGCGCTGCAGTTGACGCTCGCTCGCCGCGAGCGGCTCGAGCGCCGTCTGCAGGCCGGCCTGATTGCCGCGCGCGAAGCGCATGCCGGCGCGCTTGCCGAGCGCGACGCACAACTCGCACGGACAGAGGCGGAACGCGAGCAGCTGCGCGGTTTTCACGCGAGGATCGCGCGCATGATGACGGGCGGCAGCACGTTCCAGTTAGCCGATCTGAACGCGACGATGCGCTATGCCGATGTCGTCGCCGTGCGTGTGCAGCAGATGGAAGCGGAACTGGCCACGCTCGAAACGGTATTGCGCGGCAAGGCCGACGAGCTTGCCGCCGCCACGCGCGCGCTGGCGCTCAACCGCAGCCGTCTCGATCTATGCAGCGAGCGCATTGCCGGGCTGCGCGTCTCCCTTGAGCGCCATGCGGCCGACGCGGGCGACGAGGAAGCGGAAGAAGCGGCGCTGGCGCGTTTGCATTGCTGTACGCGAGTGCATGGCGCGACGCCATGAGATTGCCGCTCCGCATTTCAACTTGATTAGCCATCCATAATGTATGACACGCTCACCACGCTGCCGCAGTTCGGCGCCACGCTGATTCGCTCGCTGACGGTGCTCGGCGTGTGTTCCGTGCGGCTCTTCGTGATGCTCTACCTGTTTCCGCCCACCGCGGACGGCATCCTGCAAGGCGTGGTGCGCAACGGCATCGTGCTTCTGTTCAGCTCGTTTATCGCTTACGGTCAGCCGGTTTCGCTTTATACGTCGCTGACCGGCACCGCGCTCGTCGTCATCGGCTTACGCGAGGCGGCCATCGGACTGCTGCTGGGGTTCGCGGCCTCCACGGTGTTCTGGGTGGCAGAAGGCGCCGGCATTTACGTCGACGATCTGGCCGGTTACAACAACGTGCAGATCACCAACCCGCTGCGCGAGGAACAGTCCACGCCCACGAGCACGCTGCTCGCACAGGTGGCGAGCGTTGCGTTCTGGACCTTCGGCGGCATGACCTTCCTGCTCGGCGCGCTTTATGAGTCGTATCACTGGTGGCCGCTGACCGCCGCGACGCCGGTGCCCGCGAACGTGCTGGAAAGCTTCGTGCTGCAGCAGACCGATTCGCTGATGCAAACCACCGCCAAGCTCGCCGCGCCGATGATGCTGATGCTGCTGCTCGTCGATTTCGCGTTCGGCTTCGCGGCGAAGTCGGCGCAAAAACTCGAACTGATGACGCTCAGTCAGCCGGTGAAGGGCGCGCTCACGGTGATGATGCTCGCGCTCTTCGTCGGCATTTTCGTCGACCAGGTCCGCGATCAGCTGGTGCTGTCAGGTCTTGGCGAGCAGTTGCGCGCGATCGCCGGCGCGGTTCGCCACTAGGCCCATTCGGCCCATTAGGCCGATTCAGCCCTCCAGGCCGCGTACCCGCCACGCGAATCCTCAACACTCCTCAAATGCGCGCGAACCGTCAGATTTGTTGAGGATGTGCTTCACACGCTTCGATACATTGGGCATCGCCGCCTCGCGTTGCACGATGCGCGGCCCATCCCTCGACCATCGTGGACATCGTGGAACCCATGAACAACAAACGGCTCATGCTTGCTGCCCGGCTGGCAGCGTCTCTTGCCTTCGCGTTGCCCGCCTTGCTCGCGGCGCCCGCGCAAGCCGCGGCTATCCACTGGCGCAGTGCCGTGGTCCACGTCAGCGCCGAAGGGCAGGACGTGAAAGACGTGCTGCGCGATTTCACTGCCGGACAAGGTGTGCCCGCAACCATCTCCGGCGACGTGCACGGCACCGTGAGCGGCCGCTTCGACATGCCGCCGCAGCGTTTTCTCGACACGCTCGCGTCCAGCTTCGGCTTTGTGTGGTTTTACGACGGCAGCGTGCTGTCTATCAGCGACGTGAACACCGTCACGCGGCGCGTGATCAAGCTCGATCATGCGAGTGCCGCCGATCTGCGCGCGGCGCTTGCACAACTGCGCATCGAGAACTCGCGCTTTCCGATCACTTACGACGAGAATCAGGCGACGGCGCTCGTGAGCGGCCCGCAGGCGTACGTGCAGCTCGTCGCCGAAGTGGCGCGGCGTCTGGACGACAATGCCGCGCAGCGCACGGGCTCGATGATCCGCGTGTTCCAGCTGCATCATGCATGGGCGGCGGACCATAACGTCGAGATCGACGGCAAGACAGTGACGGTTTCCGGCGTCGCGAATGTGCTGTCGGCCATGTACCATCCGCGCGAGCAGCGCGGCCGCAACGGCGCGGACAGTTACGAGCAGGCCGCGAACCGCGCCGCGCGCGAACCGACAATGCGCCGCCTGCAGCCGATGCGCGACGTCACCGGCAGTACCGACGGCGGCGGCTACGGAAGCGGCGTGAATCCGCCGCTGCCGGCCGGCATTGCCGCGAACGGCGGCGTCGCGCCCGGTATCGGCGGATTGCTGAACGGCATGGCCGCGGGCGGCGGACCCGGCATGCAGTCCGTCGGCTCGACCGATAGCGGCGACGGCGACAACGGCGGCGATACGTCGGTAAGCGGCAGCCAGACGCTGCCCGTGATCGAAGCCGATCCGCGCACCAACTCGGTCCTGATCCGCGACGTGCCGCAGCGCCTCGCCCAGTACCAGAGCCTCATCGACAAGCTCGACGTGCGGCCGCGCCTGATCGAGATCGAGGCACACATCATCGAGATCGACGACAACGCGCTCAAGCAGATCGGCGTGGACTGGCGCGCCCACAACAGCCACATCGACATTCAGACCGGCAACGGCACGACGCAGCAGAACGGCTACAACGGCAACATCGATCCGATTTTCGGCACGCAGACGCTGTCCGACGGCACCACGATTATCAACACGACGCCGGTGGGCGGGTCGCTCACGGCCGTGCTCGGCAACGCCGGGCGCTACCTGCTCGCGCGCGTGAACGCGCTGCAGCAGAGCAATCTCGCCAAAATCGACGCGAGCCCGAAAGTCGCCACGCTCAATAACGTCGAGGCGGTGATGGATCAAAAGACGCGCTTCTTCGTGCGCGTGTCGGGCTATACATCGGCGGATCTGTACAGCGTGTCGACCGGCGTGTCGCTGCGCGTGCTGCCGCTCGTCGTGGAGGAGAACGGCAGGACGGATATCAAGCTGAACGTTCATATTGAAGACGGTGCGATTACGTCGCAGCAGGTCGACAACATTCCGGTGATTACGACGAGCACGATCAACACGGAATCGTTCGTCGGGCAGGGCGAGAGTCTGCTGATTGCGGGCTATCGCGTCGATACGTCGACAAACGGCGAAACCGGCGTGCCGGGTCTTTCGAAGATCCCGCTCATCGGCGCGCTGTTCCGCTATCGCGACGATCAGCGCAGTCATATGGAACGGCTCTTTTTGCTGTCGCCTCGCATCATCGAGTTCTAAGCGTGTGCTTGCAGGCGGAGCTTCATCGGTTAGTGAGGGAGCGAACGCGGCGCGGACGTCGTCGACGCCGCGCCGTTCCGTTTGCACGCCTAACCGTTGCCGCGCGTGCGCGCGGCGAGAGCGGCGGCGCTCACCAGTGCGTACGGCGCTTTCGGCACGCCGCCCGGCGATGCCGCGAAGCCTGCTTGCGAGTCGCTCCATGAAGGCGCGTTGCGGGCGACGGCGCTGTCCGCGGCGTGCACTTCCGCGCGGGGCGGCGAGACGGGCGCAGAGGCGCGCGGCATGGGCTCCATGCACGCCACCGCGAGGACCGTGCTGGCGTCGGCATCTTCGTGCGGCGCGCCGAACGCAGCGCTGCCGCTTTTCACTCCGCCCATGGTTTCAGCGGTCTCGTCCAGCGTGGCGTCCGCCGTGTCGGCCATTTCGATGCGGTAGCCGTGAGCGTACAGCGTGCGCAGATGCACGCCCCACGGGCCCGTCAGTTCGAGCTTTTTGCGCAGCTTGTAGATGTGCTGTTCGAGCGTGCGTCCAATGATGTCCTCGGACCGGCTCCATACCGCTCCAGCAATCTGGCGGCGGCTCACATATTCGCCGCGCCGCGAAAACAGCAGCCACGCAATCGCGAACTCGCGCGGCGTGAGGCGCACCGCCTGGCTATCGACGTGCACGGTGCAGGTCCGGCGATCGAGCCGGTACGCGCCGCATTCCAGCGTATCGCTCGAGTCGGCGCTTTGTAGTTGCACGCGCAACAGTGCGAGGTGAACCCGCAGCATGACCTCGCGGGCATCGACAGGGGAGAGCACCACGTCGTCGGCGCCCGCGTCGAACAGGCGGGCAATCGCCTCCCGGTCGTGACCTGCGCCGACCACGATCAACGGCGCGCGACGATCCGCATAACAGGCGCGCCGGGCGAGCACGGGACGCAGCGGGTTGAGACCGGTATCGGCGTCGATCAGGATCGCGCTGTATTCGTCGCGATAGATTGCGCGCGCGAAGGCGACGTCATCGGCGAACCGGTGGCAGACGGCGCCGTCGGCTTCGAAACAGCGGCAGATCAACCCGAACAGTGTTGCGCTTCTGGTCATCACTGCAAGTTTCATTTTTCCTCCGTGCGATACCACTCACCCGTGAAATTGGCGGGCGAGGGCGGACGTTATGGCTGGAACGGGCAAGTCGATGCGTCGGCGCGTTGATGCGATTACGCAATTCGAATGACTCGACAGTAGAGGCAGCCGTCCATCAAGGATGTAACGTTTTGTTTCCCGGCATCGATTCAATCGGCTGATTGAAAAGCGGATCAGCAGAACAGCGTTTTTTATCCACCTGTTTCTCGTAGTTTGCTACGTCCGCCGTGCGTTTTTTACGCAACGGATTAAACGTCGAGCCGGCCTTTCAGCCGTGAAATCTTACAGACGCGAAGCCGTGCGAAGCGGCTCAGGTCCCGTATTGACGGACTTTTTCCCGAAAATCTTACGGCAATGTAATTTACGTGTAAGGTTGGCTCGTGCTTTTAACCGCGGGCGAAATCTTTAAATCGCCGCATGCAAGCGTGGCGCAGTCAGGAGACGCATTTATTTCCGAATCGATGTCAATGAAATTGCCAGGTTGCCGCTATTTACCGCTGTGAGAATTGTTGAGCGTATTGAATTGAATATTGCCTAATATGGCCACGCCGCCGGTGAATCACCGCTTTCTGACTGGAGTGTCGCCGTGCCGTATCTGCTCAATACCTGGTATGTCGCCGCGCTATCCAGTGAGGTCACAGCGAATGCGCCGCTTGCCCGCACCTTGCTTGACGAGCCAGTCGTGCTTTACCGCACGGCCGGCGGACAGGCCGTCGCGCTCGCGGACCGCTGCCCGCATCGCTTTGCGCCGCTGTCGCGCGGGCGTCTTGTCGACGGCGCGCTCGAATGTCCCTATCACGGTCTGAGGTTTGGCGCCGATGGCCGTTGTGTCTTCAATCCGCACGGAAACACAAACGGCAACGGCAACGGCAACGGCACGGCCAGCCCGCCCGCGCGGGCCCAGGCGCGCCATTACCCGGTGCGCGAACGTTACGGCGCGGTCTGGTTCTGGCCGGGCGATCCCGAGCGTGCGGCGCACACGCCGCTGCCCGCGTTCGACTATCTCGAGCCACACGAGAACTTCACGACCGAGCGCTATCTGCACACGCGCGCGAATTACCAGCTAAGCGCCGACAATCTTCTCGATCTGAGCCACTTTCAATACCTGCACCCCGAGACGCTCGGCAGCGAGCAAATGGCGAGCGGCGTGGTACGCGCGACGGTTGCGGGCGACAGCGTGTCGGTGCGTCGCGAGATGAAGGGCGAATATCTGCGGCCCATGCTCACCCAGAGCTTCAACCTGCTGTACGGCGAACGCGCCGACCGCGAGCTCGACGTGCACTGGATGCCGCCGGGCCTTCTGACCATCGTCGTGCGCATTAGCGAAAGCGGCTTGCCCGAGACAGCACGCGAAGCGAAGTCGGCGCATTGGCTCACGCCCGAAACGGCGGTGAGCTCGCATTATTTCTTTGCGTTCGGTTTGCCGCGCGCCATGGGGGAGCACGGTGCGGAACTCGTCAGCCGCACAGCGCAGAGTCTTCTCGCGCCGTTTCGCGATGAAGACATTCCCATGCTCGAAGCGCAGCAACGCATGATGGGCGAGCGTGATTTCTGGTCGTTGCGACCGGTGATGCTGCCGATCGACGCAGGCGCGGTCCACGCGCGCCGCATCATGGAGCGGCTCATTACGCACGAAGCGCAAGGCGGCACGGAGCGCGTGTCAACGGCCGAGCACGCCTCATAGCTCGCGTCTGCGGGTCATGGCGGCCGCATCAGAAAGCCGCCGACGCAGGCAGCGGCCCGCGCTCACACTCCGCCGCCGGGCGCGGCAGGCGCCACGGCGCTGGCGGGCTCGCCGGCGCTCGCAAGATGCGCTGCTGGACCGGCAGCCGAAGCCGGCATACCGCCGGCGCCTGCGTCGCCTTCCGCGGACGATTCGGCATCCGGCGCGGACACCGGCGTCCAGAACGTCAGGCTTTTGCCGGTCCGGCTTTGCTCGTGCGAAGCGCGCACGCCGTACTTCCAGCCTTGCGAGCTGCTGCGCGAAACCTCACGCAGACCGAAGAGACCGAGCGGCCGCCAGGCTGACGGATCTTCGAACGCGGCCTGCATTTTCCGTTCGAGCGTGCGCAGCTTTGCTTCGATCAGCGCGCGCTCGGCGCGGCTCAGTGAGTGCGCCGAGGCATCCGCGAGACGCGCTCTTAGCTGATTGGAGAGCGTCAGATACTGGTTCAGACGCGGCACGCGTTCTTCGCGGATCACCCAGCGTTCGCCGAACGAAAACTCGCCGGACGATTCCCGCTGCGTCTGCTCGATCACCTGTTGCAGCCGCTCGGCACCGATGCCGTGTGCCCACGCGGGATTCGCGCGGACCGAGCGGGCCCAGTCGTCGGCGTTGCCGAACATGCGGTCCTGCATTGTGTATTCGGCGACGAAGCCGCGGTTGTCGCGCATCGCGAAGACGAATGACGAACGGCCGAACGGAGTGAGCTCCACCGCTGCGCCGCCGAGCGTTTTCGCGCCGGGACTTACCGATCCGATCTCGCCCGTGCCGTCGCCGAGCGCAAAGGCACGCGGTGCGAACTGCGCGCCCACGCTCGCCGTCAACGAGCCCTGCACGGCCGTCGCGCCGATCGTGCTGGCGAGCGCGCCGCTCTCCTTGAGATCCGCGGCGGAGTAAAGCGTCACGCCGGAGCTGACGCCCGCATACCCCCCGACGCGCTCGGGCGAACTCGCGCCGGGCACGTTCGCGCGCGCAACGCCGCCGACGGTCAGCGGCGTCGCCGTGATGGTGGTCGCGTTATTGTTTTGCGACGACAGCGAAATGCGTTCGTTGTCCGCAATGCCCGCCGCGAGAATCTGCATGAATTCTTCGGGCGTTTGCGCCTGCTCGGCGGCGTCCCAATAGGCGTTGACCATTTGCCGGCTGTCCTTGTGCCACAGCTCGGCTTCGAGCGCGGCGGTGGCCGGCGTAGGCGCGAGCCGCCGTGCGCGCAGCACGACCGACTGCTCGCGCGCCAGATAGCCTCCCACGCTCGACGACGCCCAACCGCCGGCCATCCCCGCGACGCCGCCCACGTCCAACGCCGCGCCGACGAAGCCTTGCGCGCCCAGCGCGCCGTTCACGCGGCTGCGTGTGCCGAAGATCATCTGGCCGCCCTCGTAAGCCGTGCCGATCGAATACAGCGAATCGCGGCCGCCCAGCACGGTGACGATCGGTCCCGCCGACACCAGCAGCTTCGCCGGCAGATTGGCCCACGCGCTTGCATCGATACCGAGCGCGTTGCCGTCGTACGACGTAAAACCCGTGCCCGGCACGTTCCGCGCCATCAGCGCAAGGTGCTGTTCGCGCAGGTTGTGCGTCGTGATCCTGTCGAGCGGCGCGATGCCCGGGTTCGCGAGCAGATCGTGCGCCGCCTGCAGATGGCGCGCGGTCGGCTCTGCGCGGGCGGCGTCGGCGGCGGCCATTCCGCTTGCATTGAACCAGCTCTCGAGCGCCGCGAGCGTGAAACCACCGTCGGTCATGTCGTCGATGAAACGACGGCGGCGCTCGCGGTCGTCGAACATCCGCAGCGTGCGTCCGACATTGCGCTCCATCCGTTCATCGCCTTGCCCGCGCAAAGCGGCGACGCGTGCGCGTGCCGCATCCCACATGCGCCGCGCGTCGCGCCGGCCGATTTCGAACGATTCGGGCCGGCGCTTTTGCAGCTCGCGCAGCGGCGCGTCGGAGGGGACATTGGGGCGCGCTGCGCTCCACGCCTGCAGGCGCTCCGCGTTCAACGCATGCGTGAGCATCCGGCCGGGCGTCGCGGCGGCGGGCAACTGCGCGTGGCTGTAGTCGAGCAGCGCGTCGCGCGCTGCGATCAGCGCCGTGTCGTACCGTCCACGCGTGGTGTCGAAGAACGGCGTGTCGGCGCCGAGCAGACTGGAAACGCCGATCGGCGAGCGGTTCTTGCCGAACGCTCGCGGCACGTCGTGCATGGCCAGTCCGATGCGCGCTCTTGCATGCGCGAAGCGCTGGGCCGGCGGCGCACCGTCGATCGGACCCAGCGCCCGGTCCTTGCGCGCCTGCCGTTCGGCGCCTCGCGCCACCCACGTGGTGCCGCCGTCGAACAGCAATTGCGACGCGCGGGCGAGATCCGAGCCCGGGCCGCTTTCGTCGAAGCCCAACTGCCACAAGCGGTAAGCGGTAATCGCCTCGATCTCGCACGCGCCGGTGTCGTGCGCGTCGGCGGCGTCGGGCGGCAGACGCCGCGCGGCATCGAGCGCGAGCATCGCGTGCCGGCCATACGGATCGTCGGCAAAGAGGCGATAGGTCGACTCGTGGTTCAGATCCGCGGGTGTGGCGCCGAGGTCGGCGTCGATGGAGCGTAGTTTGTGGCCGGCCTGCAGATAGACGACGAGCCGTGCTGCAGCACCATTGCCACGCTCGGCATGCCGCGCGCCGTCGCCGAACTGCAGACACAGCAAGCCTTCGAGCGCGGCGCAACGCGCATGCGCGAGGTCTTGCGCGCAACGCCACGCGCGGCGTTCGAGCTCGTCCGGCGCGGCATGCGCCGCGTCGCCGGTGATGTCGAGCGGCTGCTGCAATCGGTCGAGAATCCGCGCGGCCAGTATCGGATCGCCGTCGCTCGCCTCGGCGAGGGCCTGCGCGAGCGGCACCACGCATGCCTGCGGCAGGCGCTCGACGGCCGGCGGCAACGACGCGTCGGCGCGCGCGGGCCGCGGGCGGCGCAGCGTGAGACCGTCGAGCAGGCGATTGATGGCAGCCTGCCGCGCGTCCGCCGCCTCGCGGCTTGCGTCGGCTGGAATCGGAAAGAGCCGGTTCACCGCGATCACGGGCTGCATGAAGTGGTCGTCGAGCGTTTGTCCCCATTCGCGGGCGGCGGCGTTCGCTTCGCGGTTCCGCAGGCGCCGCAGCGTGTCGCGAATCGCGCGGGGATTCATGAACTTCGGCATGGGCAGCGATCCGCGCGCGGTGCTGCCCTCGGCGACGAAGGCGGTGGTGCGTTCGATCGAGGCGTGGGCGAGCTTCGCGCCCTGTGCGCCGATCGCCGCGTCCTCGCTTCGGAGCGGCGCCTGTTGCGGCGGCGGCGGCCTGCGCTGCAGTGGGCGCGGAAAGCGCGGATCGCCGGCCGGATTCGCGACGCTGCCTGCCGCGCTCAGCGTCGATTCGAGCACAGTGACTGTGGTGTTCGACGCGCGAAAGATCCGCGTGATGGGGTTGTGCCGCACACGGTCCGACAGACGGGCGAGGCCGCCAAGCGGTGTTTCCTGATGGGCGACGGGCGCCGGTTCCGGCTGCGGCGCCTCGCCGGTATGCGGTGGACTCGCGGCGGTGGCGGTGCTATCGCGTCCCGGCAAAAACCACGTGAGCGCAGTAAGACGGAAGTTCATCGGGTTCTCCGAAGCATACGGCGGCGTGGCGCGCGGCAGGCAGAAGGCCGTCTCACCCGCAGCGGACCTGCCGGTTGCGCACCGTGCGGGCCGGGCAGCGACGCTATTGCGCGGCCGATGCCGCGTTCAACGGCGGCTCGGGCGCGGGCACGACCGCCGCCGGGTCGCTCGCGCGATAGAACAGATAGGTCGCCGAATACGGCACGAACAGCGACACGCCTTCCTGGTCGCAAGCCAGGTCAGGCGGCACGCCGCCCGAGGTCAGCACGCGCTGCACCGATGTGGTTCGCGCGAAGCGGCCTTCGCCCGCACGCTCGCCCGCGTTGAAGCGCGCGGTCACGCGTTGCCACGGCAGCGCGCCCGGTGTGACCGTTTCGTCGGCGGTGACGCGTCCGATCACATAGCTGCCGTCGTACCCGCTGAACATGCGGTTCGGCATGACCGTGCCGACGCTCTGGCGAGCCTGGTCGACGAGCGTGGCTTCCGCGCCCGTCGAGACCCATAGAAGCGCGCTGCCGTTTCTGCGGCAGTTCCACACTTCGTCGCCGACTGCGCTCAGCACGTCCTGCAGGACTTCCTGCGAGCCGGCGCGCAGCGACAGCGGCAAGGTCTCGTTGGCCGGCGGAACGAGCTTCTGCTGTTGTGCGACTTTCAGTTGCATCGCACCCGGCGAAGGGTCGGCGCAGGCGGCGACGAGGCTCGCGAGCGCAAGCGCGACCGCTGCGCGCGCCGCGGCAGCAGGAGCCATGACGGGGACCACGGAACAGAGGGCGGCAAATGAAGGTTTCGGCACGGCGGTCTCGGCGCAACGCAATGGCGCCAGTAGACATGAAGCGCGACCTGCGCGCCCTCGCGCTGCGAAGCGGCGGACGGATTTGCGCAGAATCGCCGCGTTACGACGTCTCGCAGACGACCCGGCTCACGCGAAATCGTCGCATGGCGATGGGCGATGGGCGATGGGCGCGCAGTGTGCGCCGCTGACTTGCCCGGCGGGTGTCGACCCAAGCTTCGCTTTTTCGCCCATCGCTGCGCACTGCATGCAATGATGGCGCCGTGCTCCTTTTACATTCAAACCTGCCCGCCGCCGCGCTGCGATGATCGCGCGGTCCGGCGCGGGCGGCGTTGCCTCGCTAACAAGGAGTCGTCATGACGTATAGCGCATTCTCCACGCTGTCCTATCCGGCCGGCGGATATACGGGCGCGGCCGATCCTTCGTCGCTTTTCACGCGATCGATCATCGCGCAGCCGAACGCGTGGGCAAGCTCGGGCGGCAACTTCGGCGGCGGCGCGGGTGCGAACTGGAATTCGCCGGGCGGCATGGGGGACAACGCGCTCGAAGAACTGTTTTTGCAGTTCCTGCTGAGCATCACCAGTCCGTCGCAGGAATCGTCAGGCATGCCGATGCCGTCCATGCCGTCGCTTCCCGGCAGCGGCGGCGTCACGCAGGCCAGTTACCGCCGTTCGTCGGGCGCGGGCTCCGCCGATTCCGGCGGCGCCGTGGAGCGGGGCGACCCGAACGTGCGGCCGGTGGGCTCGGGCAATGCGGCGGGCGTCGCGCAGACGCAGTTGCACAAGTCCGCGGCCAGCATCATGGCGGACCAGGGCGTGCCGATGGACAAGGGCGTCGACACGACGGTGTGCTGCGCGAACTTCGCGTCCGCGTGTCTCGTGAAGTCGGGAAAGATTTCGGAGTCGCAGCACACGAATCTCGTTTCGACGCTGCACAGCGAACTGAAGGGCGACGGCTGGCGCACCGTGAGCCGCGGCGAGGCCAAGCCGGGCGATATCTGCATTGTCGGCGACGATGAGCACGTCGAGATCGTCGCGAGCAATGAAAACGGCCGCATCACGCTGATCGGTTCGAACAATACGCAAGGCGGCAGCGGCCCGCAGGTGGTGTCGTACGACACCTATACCGGCAACCGGAGCGATGTGACGTTCCTGTCCGAATGACGGGCGAGCAACCCGCAACCCGCCTAATGCTCGACCATCAGCCGGTCGTAGCCATGAAACGAGCCGTGCTGCTGGCGCGGCTGCTCGCGAGGCGCAAGCCGCAGCCCGGGCATGCGCCGCATGAGCGCGCTCAACAGCGACTCCAGTTGCATCCGCGCGAGCGCGAGACCCATGCAGCTGTGCGGACCCGCGCCGAAGGTCAGTGAACGTCCGGCTTCGCGCTCGAAGCGGATTTCATCGGCCGCAGCGAACGCCGCCGGGTCGCGATTCGCAGCTCCGATGAGCGGCATCACGCGCTCGCCGCGACGAATCCGGTAGCCGTCGATCTCGACGTCGTCCCATGCATAGCGGAATACGGACTGCACGGCGGGGTCGTAGCGGTACAACTCGCGCACGGCTTGCGGTACGAGCGAGACGTTGTCCTTCAATGCCTGCCAGGCGCGCGGCGCGCGCAGCAGTGCCGCGATGCTGTTGCCGATCGACAGCAACGTGGTGCCGTATCCCGCGATGAACAGGAACAAAACGTTGACGAGCATTTCGCGCCGGCCCATGCCGCCTTCCTGTTCGAGCCGCAGAAAGCGCGCGGCCGCATGATCGGGCACGACGTCCGGCTCGATGGCAAGCATGAACGATTCGACCTGCGCGATGAACGTTTCGGTTTGCACGGCCGCGAGCGCGCGTTCCTGTGCGGACATCGGCGCGCCGCTGATCAGCTGCCACGCGCCCGCCGACGCCTGCAGATAACTCGCGCCATGCTCGTCGGGAAACCCGAGCAGACGGCAGATGGTGTGCACCGGCAACACGCTCGCGATGTGAGCGACGAGATCGAAGCGCGGCAGTCCTTCGCATTGATCGATGAGACGCGCGACTTCATCGTCGATAAACGCTTGCAGCGACAATAGCGCCTTGCGCGAAAAGAGCGGCGCGAGAAAGCGCCGCAGCCGTTCGTGCGCTTCGCCGGTCTGAAACACGACCATGTTCGTGTAGCCGAGCGGATCGTCGAGCGGCACGGCGCCGGGCGGCGGCCGCGCCGAAAAACGGGCGTCGTCGAGTATGCGTGTGACGAGCGCATGCGACGACGCGAGCCACACACCGCTCGCGTCGCGGCACAGCGGCCGGTGCGTGCGCAACCATTCATAGAGCGGGTAGGGGTCGGCCGAACCCGTGCCGATGATGGACGGCAGCACGCTGAAGGACTCCGGCTCCGGCATCTCGCGGTTCATGGTGACATCAGCGGGCACCGGTCGGCGGGCTCGTCAGACGGTAAGACCGAAGTTGCCCGGCAACTGCACCGGTTGCTCGACCGTCAGCGGTTGGACATGGCCGTTCGACGGGGTGCCGAGGTTCAGATCGCCCGCGCCGATGTTGACCTGATCGGCCGCGAACTTGTAGGTGCCGTCGCTCTGCTTCTCGCCTTCGACGAGGTTGCCGCTCATGATCAGGTCGAAAGGCGAGCGGCCGTTCGTCATGAGTTCGTTGACTTCCTTCTTGCCGTCGGCGGTAAAGCTCACGCTGCCGTCCGCGCCCACGGTGCCGACCGATTTGCCGGTCTTGTCGTACAGGTTGCCCGACGGATCCTCCAGCAGGCTCACCTCGCCGCCGGAGCGGGTGGACAGCTTGATCGAGCGCAGCGGCGGATTGCCGTTCGAGGGCATGCCGGGATACTGACCCGTCGAGCCCGGGAACTGCCCGCCGCCCGTATTCTGGCTGCCGCCCGGATACTGTCCGCCGGACAGGCCGAGGTCGTTCAGCAACTGCTGGATATCGGCGTCGATCTGTGCCTGACTCGCGCCGCCGGACGACTGTGTGCCGGGGTACTGGAACGTCGGGCTCTGGAAGTACGCGGAATTCACGTTATTCGTGGTCATGGTTCCTCTCACAAGGTGGGTTCATGCAGAAAACGAAGACTGATGAGGTCGCCAGATCGCGCCGACTTCAACACACACAGACTATGGGAAGCACATCGGCGTGCGCGAGCGGATGCGAAGCGCGGTGTGCGCGCGCGAAATCCGCAGCGTGCGGACATAGTCGCCGGCGCCAGCGCAGGAACGATCGCGCAGGGGGGGCGAACTGCCGGTGAAGCGCATGCTTCGCGATCGCGCTCCGTGCTTCGTATGCATGCGATGTCAAAGCGCCGCGCGTCCGAGAATGCAGGAGGTCGCCTTCGGCCATTCGTTCGCCCTGGTACGTGCAATGAAAAACGATCAATGCAGTTTCGCGGTGCTGGGTGTGCTGCTGACGATTTTTTCCGTGGGATTGCGGCTCGGCGCGCACGCCGATCTGGAGGAACTGCTGCTCGTCCTGCGCAGGCTTCATCCGAACCCTGCGGTCGTCGACATCTGCGAGGTCAGGCTGCTGGTCAATTCGCGGCGCTGGATCGACGCGCTGCGTCTGTTGCGGCAGATCGACGAGCAGGGCTATGGCTCGCCCGTCGTCACGGCATTGCAGAGCTGGTGTCTGTACATGCTCGCGGATCGCGACTGGCGGCGTTGCGCGGCTGCGGTACTGCATGGCGGCGACCCCACGGCGCTCGCGATCGTCGCGAAGTTTCTCGGCATCGGCGGGGATTCCATCGCCGCGCGCATCGCCGAAGCGTTGGGCAGCGAATACACGTGACGCGGCGCGCAACCCATTCGCTGCCCCTGCGCCGCGCCAGGCAGCCCGAGACCCACGCGCCGTCAGCTGGGCGCGCCGCCGTTGCGCGCATTGCCGGTTCGTGCAATGCGGTTGTAGCGAGCCTGCAGTTCCGCCGCGCGACGCGTATCGCCCGCCTCGCCGCAGCACACGATCAGAGCGGCCAGCGCTCGCTCGCGGAAGGCGCTGTCCGCACAGGCGTTGGCCAGTTCGTAGACCGTCTCCCACGCGGCAATGGCTTGCGCGACAGGCGCGTGCGCGAGCGGCAGCGCGCTTGCCAGAACGGCGTGAAGCCGCATCTCGTCGCGGCGTCGTGGCGTGGCGGTGGCCTGCACGCCGGCGAGCACGTCGCGGCTGCGCTGCAGATATTCACGTTCGAGCGAAAGGCGCGTCCACAGCCACGCCGAGCATTCGAGCAGCGAAATCGCCGTTTCGAACCGCTCGCATTGGGTGCTCCATTCGAGCGCCGCCCGCAGGTCGTCGAGATCGCTCACGTCGAGCGCGTCGATATGCGCGCGTTCGCCGCGCTTGCGATGCGCGTTCAGGCGCACGGGCAGCCCGGACGCAAGCGCGAGCGCGGTACGGTCGTATTCGCCGGCGTCGCGCAACATGTCGCGCGCGAGATGGCGGACCGGGCGCCTGATCTGCAGCATCCACTGCCCGCTGCTGTCCACTTCCTCGACGAGACCGGCGTCGGTCAACGCGTCGAGCGAGGCGTCGGCGAGCGCGTCGCCGTGAATCGCATCGCGCATTGCATTGGGGGTGTCGTGAAGGGTTTCGTGAGGCGTTTGGCCCGACCTCACGGCACTGGCCGCTGCGGGCGGCTCGCATGCGGTGAGCAAGCCGATGGCGGCGCAGCGCGGGAATTCGCCTGCGAACATGGCGAGCCGCAGCAGATGCAGTCGTGCGCGCCGATCAAGCCGTGCGAAATGCAGGTCGAAGGCGAGCGTGATGGGCGCCGAGCGCGAGTGGGGGACGCCCGACGTCTCGATGCGCGGTCCGATGATACTTTCCAGACTATGCGCATAGCGGGCCATGGCGGCGTCGAGCGGCTCGCCGCTACGCAAGTTGTGGTCGATCGTCGCGGCAGCGAGTTCGAGCGCGAGCGGCACGCCGGCGAGCAGTTGCGTGATGAGCACGGCGGCGTCGATGGCGGCTTGCGGCATCGCGCCGCTGTCCAGCGCGGCGAGGATCGCACTGCCGGTCGGTGTGCGCGACGACGCAGCGGACGGCAGACGCTGTCGGTCGCGGCGCGCAGACAGCGTGGCGAGCCGTGCGAACAGCAGCCGCAACGCGTCGTACTCCGGTGCGAGGATGGCGTTCACGTGGGTCTGTTCGGGCGTGCGCAGCGGACCGAGCGTCACCACTTCTTCATTGCGCAAGCCGAGCGGCGCGCCGGCGGTCACGATGGCGCGTACGTTCGGTCCGGCCGCGAGCAATGCGCCGATGGTCTGCGCCGCCAGCGCGCCGCTGTTGCACTCGTTGCAATCGATCACGAGCAGCACGTCGCGCGTGCGCACGCCGTCCAGCAAACGGTCGAGCGGACTGCGTGCCGGATCCGCCGGCAGCTTCAATGCGAGCGCGAAGGCATCGGCGAAAGCGTCGCCGGGCGTCAGCGCGGATAGTGCGACCGGCAGCACGCCGTCGCGAAACCGCGCGGCGAGGCGCCGTGCCGCTTCGTGCGCGAGCCGCGCCTTGCCGGTGCCGGTTGCACCGACGAGCGTGATGAGCCGCGTGATCGAGATCAGGCCGAGCACTTCGGAAAGCTCGGCATGCCGGCCGATGAACGGTGTGAGTTGCTGGGGCATGCGCGAAGCGCTCACCGCAAAGGCGGGTGGCGGCGCCGTCGCGACGGGCGGCGCGCTCGATATTTGCGCAGCGGATGCCGCCGCCGGAGCCGGCTGCGCGAGGCCATTCGTCTCGACCTCGGCGGCGAAGCGATAACCGAAGCCCGGCACGGTGACGATGAGATCGCGTTCGTCGCCGAGCGCGCGTCTGAGCGCCGAGATCTGCGCCTGGACCGTATTGACGTCCACGTTCAGCTCAGGCCAGCCGCGGCGGCCCAGCTCGGCTTGCGCAACCGGCCTGCCGCGCGCCTCGACGAGCGCGATGAGCAGCTCGAGCGCCCGCGCGCCCAGTTCGACCTCGAGGCCGTCGGCGACGAGCCGGGGCGGCTCCTGGGACAGCGTGTAGCGACTGAACGCCATGACTGTTTCGTTCGGTCGTAATGACGGCATCCTGGATCTCCAGCGGATTCGGCAAGCCCACTTCGTCTGGGCGGTACCGCGTGGGGCGGATCAAATGGATTCGTCAGCTTATTGCGAGTTGCATGGTTCGGCAATAGGGGCTAGCGCACGGCCGTCCGTTCCCGCGCTACGCGAAAGAGCACTTGCGGCGCGCGTCGACGTATGCCGTGCATCGCGAATCTCAACAGTTCTCAAATCGGCCGGAACGCTCAGATTTGTTGAAAATGTGCGCCGCATATCTGCCTAGATTAGGGAATGCGAACGATGGTGGCATACGCAACGATCGGTTTGCAGCAGGCGTGCGTGCCGGTGGCCGAGCCGCGCGCGCATCAACGAGGAGTCGCACCATGTTTCTGACGCTTTACTTTCCGCTGGCGGCGTCGTTGTCCGTGCACGATTTGCCGGACGGTTTTCTCAACAAGATACGCGACGGCGACCTGCAACCGGCGGGCGCCCAGGCGAGCCGCTGGTCGGATATCGCGCGCGGGGCCGCAGGCTCGCCCGAACTGCTGCGCCTGCATGCCGACATGCAGATGACGCTCGGCATCTGCGACGAGGCCGAAGAACAGTACCGCCGCGCACAGAAGGCGATCCGTTCGCCGCGCCAGGCGATCCGCGCGGCATCGTGCCGCAACGCCGGCTGGCAGGCGCTGTTTCGTCACCGGCTCGCCACGGCGCTGTCGTGCTTCGCGCGGCTCGTCGAGGAGCCGGAGATCGAGGCGGCGCAGCAGATCGAGGCCCGCCTCGGCATCGTGGGCACGTTGCACGAACTGGGCCGCTCGCGCGATTCGAGCGATGCGCTCGACGAACTGGCCGCCGCGGCTACGGAGCCGTCGCTGGGTCACTGGCGCGAACTCGTCGCCACCTTGCGTTTCGACGTTGCTGTGCAGCGCGAATTGCGCAGCGCCACGCTGCTGAGCGATCACGCGTACTGGCAGTCGGGTCTCGGCGATCACGCGCTGCGCGGCGTGGGCGCAGCCGGCGGATTCCGCCCGATGGCGTCGGCAAGCGATGAAGCCGATCTGCACGAAGTGGAGGCGCTGAACGTCTGCACGCCGCTGCTGCGCCAGCGCGTCGACTACCTGCGGCAGCTGCGCGCGCTGGCGCGCGGCGAACGCGCGGCGCTTGAGGGCATCACCGCGCATCTGAACTGGGCGCAGCAGCGCGGCTTCGGCGACTACCTGCGCAGCACGCGCCTTGAAGTCGTGCTGGCCGCGCTCGCGTCCGATGCGCCGCAGTTGGCCGAGATGCTGCTCGAGCCGCTGCATCGGATCGACCATGCGGCGTCGACCGGGCATCGGCAGCTCGAATACCTGTACGCGGTGGCCAAAACGCATCAGGCGCTCGGGCGTAGCCGCGAAGGCATGCTGTTTTTCGGCCGCTACGCACTGATTGCCACACAGTGTCTGCGCGACGATTCGCAAGTGCTGGTGTCGTACACGGGCAAGGCCGCGCGCCAGGCACCGCAACTCGACGATGTGACCGCGCGCCTGCCCGCGCGCTACCGGCGCGCGTATCGCTATCTGCAGGAAAACCTCGACAGGCGTGATCTTTCCGTGCGCGAAGTGGCCGCTGAAGTCGGTGTGACGGAGCGCGCGTTGCAAAGCGCGTTCAAGCATTCGCTGGGCCTCTCGCCGACCGAGCTGATCCGCCGGCTGCGTATGGAGCGCATTCGCGCGGACCTGCTCGACGATTCCTTTAACGGCGAGCGCTCGGTGCTGTTCACAGCCAACAAGTGGGGCGTGCAGAATCGTTCGACGCTCGTGAGCGGCTATCGCAAGCAGTTTCACGAGGCGCCTTCAGAGACGCTCGAGCGCTGAGCACGCTGCGCCTCAGCTTCAGCCGCGGCTGGGTTGGGCCGCGGCGACTCGCGTGCCGCGACGGGTCACGCGGTCAGTATGTATTGCAGATCGGCGAGGCGGCTCGACATCTGCGGGTCGCCCGGGCGCTCGAACGTGTTGCAGAACACGACCGTGGCGTCCTGCGCCGACTGCGTGTTCCTGACGGCGTCGATGGCGCCTGCCTGCGTCGTCTGCAATTCGTGTTTGAGGAAGCCGTAATTGGCCTGCTCGCTCGACGGATCGAGACGGTTCGCCGAGCAATAGTCGAGGTAGTCCTGCTTGCGTGAGCCGGTCCATTGCGCGATGCCGTAGCCGGATTGCATGTTCGAGTTCGGCGCGCCGATCGCGCCGCCCTGGTTGATGCCCGGGTTCATGCCGCCGCTTTCGTGCCACAGGTTCGCGACGATGCCCGCGGCCTGGTTTCGGGTCAGGCCGAAGTCACGTTGCAGGTTCGTCATGAAGTACTGCGCGGTCTTTCTGGCTTCAGGTGCGCTCGCGGAGCTGACTTGCCCTGAGCCGTCGCCGGCCGGCACGCCGCCCGTTTGCGACGTGCTCCTGTAGCCGGCGGGCGCGGCGCGGCCCGCTGACGAAGGCATGGAGGGCAGGGAAGGCATCGTCGGCATGCCGGAACCCGACGAACCGCCTTCGCTGAAGAGGTCGGCGAGAATCTGCTCGATCTCGCGCGCGATGTTCTCGTCGTTGGCGCTGCCCGCGCCGGCACCGCCGCTGCCGAGTTGATGAATGAGCTGGTCCAGACGTTTGAGTTCGGCGGCATCGATCATGGTGGTCTCGCTCGGGCGGTAAAGGACGAGATCGGTTGAAGAGGCGAAATCGAACCCACTGTAGCAGCGGGCATTGCGCGCGTACTGCGCAGTTCGGAAGTTGACGCCGCCGGAGCGAAGCGGCGGGCCGCCGCGGCGCGCGGCAAGGCGTGCACCGTGTGCACCTGTGCACCGCGTGCAGGGGGCTTATGCCGCGTTGACCCGCTAGGGCCTCGAGCGTTTGCCGAGCCCGAGCTTTTCCATGCCTTCGTGAGCGTCGATCACGATTGTCGCGATCTCGCCGACTGTCACACGCAACTCGGTCGCGCGAGAACGCATGTGTTCGTATGCTTCGTTCTCGCTCAGCCGATGCGCGTCGATCAGAATGCGCATGGCGCGCTCGATGTGACGGCGCGCCTTGATGGCTTCTTCGAGCTTGCCGATTTTCGCATGCAGCCGCTGCTGATAGCCGGACGACGCGCGCGCGAGCACGAGCGTGCTGAGCACGCCGGTGGAGCGATACGGCTTCGTGATGACGCCATGCGCCTGCGTATCCAGCAGCATTTTCAATGCAGTGGGATTCTCGTAGTCCGATAGCGCGATCAGGGTGGCTTGCGTGTCGGCGGCGCTCCAGTTGCCCGCGTTGCGGATTTCGGGGCCCACGAGGAAAAAGATCACGTCCGCATCCGTCGGCAGATGCGCAGGCAGCGGCCATACCGCGCGAACCGGGCAGCCTATGCGCCGCAACTGCTCTTCGAGCACGCTGCGGTCGTCGCCGGGCGGATGAATCACGACGACGCGCAGCGTGCGCAGATCGTCGAAAATGCGGCGGGCCCCCGCGTTCATACCGGCTCTCCGTCGAGCCAGAATTCGGCGAATCCGTATGAGGTCAGATAAGGATCCGGTTTGACCGGATGACGGCCTTCCCAGACGATGTCGAACGCGCCGTCCGGCCGGCACACCGCAATGCGCGGCGTGAGAATGGCGTGATTGTTCGCGCGGTCGATTTTCAGCAGGCCTTCGGGCGAGTCGAATTCGACCTCGTAGACCGCGTCGACGAGTTTCGCGGTGTCGAGGCTGCGCGTGCGCGCCAGCGCGAGCGCGAACAGATGCACCTGGTTGTAGGCCATCTCGGACCACATGCTCGCGGGCTGTTCGCCAAAGCGCGCGCGCCATGACTTCAGAAAGCGCTGGTTGCCAGGCAGCTTCAGCGTATTCACGTAGCTCGCAGAAATGATGTGGTTGCCGCAGAGTTCAGGACCGATCATCCGCGTTTCGCCCTCGGTCATCGTCAAGCTTGCAATCGGGATGCGTGCAGGATCGATGCCGTGCTCGCGATAGAGCTTGTAGAACGCCCGCGCGCCCCGGCCGATCAACGTGGAAAATACCACGTCGGGCTCGACGGCGCGGATCTGCTCGACGACTTCCTGCAGTGCGGCGGGCTCCGCGTCGCTCGGCAGATAGACTTCTTCGACGATTTCGCCGCCGTGCTGCTCGACCATATCGCGCATGATCCGGTTCGATTCTCGCGGATAAATGTAGTCGGCGCCAACCAGAAAAAAACGCCGGCCGTGATTGCGCAGCAGGTAAGCAGCGAGCTGCATGCTGTTCTGATTCGGCACTGCGCCCGTGTAGATCACGTTCGGCGAGTACTCGAATCCTTCGTAGATCGAGCAATACCAGAGCAGCGCGTTATAACGTTCAATGACGGGCAGCACGGCCTTGCGGCTCGACGACGTGGAGCAGCCGAAAATGACCGTGACCTCGTCTTCCTGCAGCATGCGCGAGGCGAGCCTGCGGTATTCGTCGGGATCGCTTTTCGGATCGTATACGACCGGGTCCAGCAGCCGGCCGTCGACGCCGCCTGCCGCGTTGATCTCCTCGATGGCTAGCACGGTGCCGAAAAAATGTTCGGACTCGGTGGCGGCGGTGACGCCCGTGCGCGAGAACAGCACGCCGACGCGCCAACCCGAATCGGCGGGCAGCGGTTTCGCGGGCTGTTGTGAGTTCGTCTCCATTCGGTGTTCTCCTCGCTGCGCTTTATGATGCGGCCAGCGGTTGGCCAGGCACGATTGCCGCGATCGCCTGCTCCACAAACGCGGCGGCGTCGAGGCAGCGTGCGTCGTCCCACGGCCGGCCGATCACCTGGACGCCGATCGGCGCACCGCGGGCGCCGCTCAGGCCCGGCACATTTACGCAGGGGCAGCCGAGCAACGTCCAGTTGCGATTGAACGCGGGGTCGCCGGTCGAGGCAAGTCCGTCGGGGGCTTCGTCAGGCGCGCTCGGCGTGAGGAGCGCGGTGATGCCGTCGAAGAGCTCGCCGAGCCTGCCTTTCGCGCGAGCCATCGTCGCACACGCGCTCGTATACGCGGCAACATCCACGTTCGATGCGCGCGCGAGAAACGCAAACAGCATCGGCGACAGTTGCACGCGATGACGATCGTACTCGAAGCCGAGCGCCTGCCATGCTTCATAGCTCTGAATCGTGTCGTGGGCGGCGATCAGGTCGGTCATCCACGAGTCGAAGCGAACGGGCCGCACGCGGCCGCCCGCGCGCTCCACGGCGCGTATCGCCGTCTCCAGCACATGGCTCGCGTTCGCCGACGGCTCGGTCCACGGGTAATGCTCCGGCACGCCGAACACGGGCGGCTCGGCGTTGCCTTTGACCGCCAGCGGACGTCCGCTCAGAACCTGCGCGAGATAAGCCACATCGCGCACGCCTGCGGCAAAGAGGCCAACCGTGTCGAACGACCACGAGAAGCACTTCATGCCGACGGTCGGCAGCATGCCGATGGTCGGCTTGAAACCCGCGACGCCGCAGAACGAAGCAGGGCGGATCGTCGAGCCGCCGGTCTGCGAGCCGACCGCAAACGGCGCCATGCCGGCCGCGACCGCGGCGGCCGAGCCGGACGACGAGCCGCCCGCCGTGCGGCCCGGATCGCATGGATTGCGCGTGACGGTCGGCGCCATGTAGGCGAATTCGCTCGTCACCGTTTTGCCGACGACGACCGCGCCGCTGCGTTTCAGCAAAGTCACGATGGCCGCATCGGATTTCGGCTGATGGCCTTCGTAGATCGGCGAACCGTACGACGTCACCAGTTCGCTGGTGTCGAAGATGTCCTTGACGGCGACCGGCAGGCCCGCAAGCGGGCCCGTGGCCGCGAGCGCGTTGGCGAGCGCCGTTTCGCGGGAGGCCACGGCGGTCATCGCGCGGACTTCGGTGTCGATTTCGTCGATGCGCGCGAGCGCTTCGAGCACGAGGCGGCCGCGTTGCTGCGGCTCGCGCGCCGTGCGTTCCAGCAGCGCGTGCGCGGAAAGCGGTCGGTAGAACGATGGTGCAAAGGTCATGGCATGAGGGCCCGCAAAAGTCAGACGCGCAGATGTTCGTAGATCGATTCGGCCGCCGCTTCTTCTTTCGCGTCGCCTTCGTCGATGATTTCGCCTTGCTTGAGCACCGCGTACCGGTCGGCAACCTTCAGCGCGAACGGCACGTTCTGCTCGATCAGCAGGAGCGTGGTGCCGTGACGGCTGCGTTCCCACAACAGGGCCTCCGCCAGCCGGTCGATCACGGACGGTTGCAAGCCCTCGGTGATTTCGTCGAGCAGAATGATGGACGGGCGCATCATCAGCGCGCGCGCGACCAGCAGCATCTTCTGCTCGCCGCCCGACAGCGTGCCGGCGTACTGGCGCAGACGCGTGGCGAACACGGGGAAAATCGGCTCGATCTCGGCAAAGCGCTCGTCGAACACCGAAACGTTTGCGAGCCCGAGCCGCAGATTGTCGCGGATACTGAGGTCCTGAAACAACGCGTGCTCCTGCGGCGCATAAGCAATGCCGGCCCGCGCAATGCGATGCGGCGGCAGGCGTGTCATGTCCTGCCCGAGCACATAAACCGCGCCGCTCTGCTTGGGCAGATAACCCATGATCGTTTTCAGCAGCGTGGTCTTGCCCATGCCGTTCTTGCCGAGCAATGCGACGGCTTCGCCGTTCGTGATGCTAAACGAGAGCTTGCGGAGCACGACGGACGCCTTGTATCCGCTTGTCACGTCCTTCAGGTTCAACGCGATCTGGCTCACGAAGCCTCCCGTTGTGTCGCCGTGCCGACGGCCGCATCGTTTTGCGCGGTGCCGGCATAAATGGTTCTGACGAGTTCCGAGTTGACCACCTCGTCGAAATTCCCTTGCATCACAATGCGCCCCTGATGCAGCACGACAATGCGCGTGGCGATGCCCGCGACGAAGTCGAGGTCGTGCTCGACCAGCAGACAGCACAGCTTATACCGGTGAGCCAGCGCCGCAAGCACGTCGCCGATCTGCGTGCGCTCGGTTTTCGTGAGACCTGCGGTCGGCTCGTCGAGCAGCACGATGCGCGGTTCGAGCGCGAGCACCATGGCAAGTTCCAGAGCCTGTTGTTCGCCATGCGAGAGATCTTTCGCCACGGCGCCGAGCTTGCGTTCCAGGTGGGTTGCGCGAATCACCTCCAGCGCATACGGCGGCAACGCGAGGGTGCGTGAGCGCCGCACGAGCGAGGGCCGCTCGATCAGCGTACTCGCAATGCGCAGGCATTGCGCAACCGTCAGCGTCTCGAAGATGTTGGCGTTCTGGAACTTGCGGCCGAGACCAAAGCGCACGCAACGGTCCGGCGGCAGTTGCCGGATGTCGTTGCCGCACAGCATGACCGTGCCGGCCGAGCGCTCCGCGCCGTCGCTCATGCAGCGCATCAGCGTCGTCTTGCCTGCGCCGTTCGGGCCGATGAGACCGACGAGCTCGCCCGCCTGCGCATCGAGATCGATGCCTTGCAACACCTTCAGACTGCCGAAATGACGCGCCACGCCGCTCATCTGCAGTGCGGGCGCGGACGCACTCTGCTCATCATCGTCGCGCACCGGCCGCTCGACGAGTGCCGGTTCGCCCGTCTCGGCCGCAAGATGGCGCAGCGGCTTGAGCAGCAGCGGCACGAGCCCCTGCGGCAACAGCACGATCACCGCCACGAACGCGGCACCGAGAATCAGCTGCCAGGCGAAGGGCATGATGCCGCTCAAATACGAGGTGCCCACGTTGATCAGCAATGCGCCGATCACCGGGCCCCACAACGTGCCGCGTCCGCCGAGCGCCACCCAGATGATCAATTGTGTGCCGAGCACGAAGCCGGTCAATTCCGGTGCGACCACGCCGCTGAACGAGCCGTACCCAAAACCGGCGAGTCCCGCCACCGCCGCGGTGGCGACGAGCAGCACGATCTTCACGAGCGAGGTGTTGATGCCGAGATACAGACAGCGCGATTCGTTGTCGCGAATCGCCGCGAGCACGCGGCCGCCGTCGCTGCGCACGAAGATCCAGGCGAGTCCCACGACGACGGCGAGCGCGGCGCCTGCTATCCAGTACCACGCCTCGAGCGAAAGATCGAAGGTCTGATAGCCGGTGAGTCCTGAACTCGACCCTGTCCATTCTCCGCCCGAGAGCAGCAACTGGCTGAGCACAATGGGCAGCACGAGCGACATCACGGTCGCGAAGAACGGCGAAGCGCCGCGATAGAACGACAGCCAGCCGAGCAGGGCGGCGACGCCTGTCGTCACGGCGAGCGTGGCCACGAACGCCAGCAGCACATATGCCGTCGAGAAGCCGCCGTGCGTGAAGACAAGGCCGGCTGCATAGGCGCCGAGTCCGAAGAAGGCAGATTGGCCGAACGTCAGATAGCCGGTGTAACCCCAGAGGATATCGACCGTCACCGCGACGATCGAGAAAAAGAACGCCTGGATCAGCACGTTCAGCAGGTAGGTGCCGAAGACGAAGGGGCCTGCTGCGATCAACAGAACGCCCAGCACGCCGATCGCAGCGAGAGCGCGCAATGGCTTTTGCGCGCGGCCGGGATGCTCGCCGGCCGCCGACGGATCGCGCCCGGCATGGTCCAGCGACGCATTGACTTTAGCCATGAGAAAACCCCCGCGGACGGATACGCAATGTGAGCGCGGCCAGCACGGCAATGGTCAGACCGCCGAGCACCGGGCTCACGAAGGTGCTGACGAGCACCTGGCACGCGCCGAAGACGAAGCAGGTGACGAGCAGGCTCAGCATCGAATGGCCGGACACCATCACCAGCATGAAGGCGCTGACGAGCCATGGCAGGCCCATGTCCGGGTCAACGCTCGAGAGCGGCGTGATCAGCACGCCGGCGAGCGAACCGAAGGCCGCACCGAGGCTGAAGGTGATGAAGCGGATACGTCCCGAATGAATGCCGAGTCCGCGCGCAAGGTCCTCGTTCATGATGACCGCGCGCGTCTTGACGCCGAAGCGGGTGCCGGTCAAGAGCGCAGTCATGATGGCGCAAAGGCCGAGCGCAACCGGGATCAGCAACAGGCGGTAAGCGGAGTAGTCGGTGCCTGCAATCGACACCACACCCTTTAACGGCGTCTCGACGAACTGCACTTCGCGGCCGAACGTCATGACGATGAGTTGTCCGATCACGATGCCGAGTCCCCATGTGGCGAGAATCGCGTCGAGCGGGCGTTTATACAGCGGCCGGACGATGATCAGCTCGACCACCATGCCGACCACGGTGCCAACCCCGATTGCGAGCGGCAGACCGAACCACGGGTTGAGCTTCAATTGCGTGACGACGAAGCTCGCGTACGCGCCCATCGTCAGCAATGCGCCGTGGGCGAAATTGACGATCTTCATGACGCCGAAAATCACCATCAGGCCCGCTGTGACGATGAACAGCACGGCCGTGGTGGTCAGAATGTCTAATGCGAGAACCATGGTTGTCTCCAGTCGCATCCGCGAAAACGCAGGGCAACGCGCGGCGAGGCTCGCGCTCGGGCGGATGCCGTATTGCCGGTAGCGCCTACTTGATGTTCGGGCACTGCGCGCCCGGATCGACGTCCGGGAAAGTCTGCAGAATCTTCACCGAGCCGTCCGACTGGATCTGGCCGAGACGCATGGCGAGCGGCGTATGCCGGCTTTTGACCATCTCGATCTGACCGCGCGGACCATTGAACGATACCTGATCGAGCGCCTTGATGACCTTGCCGGGATCGGTCGAGCCCGCTTTTTCGACGGCGGCCTTGTAGAGGAAAAACGCTTCGTACTGCGGCTCGGACAGTTCGTTCGGCGTCTTCACGTCGTTGCCGAAGCGCTTGTCCATCGCCGCGAGAAACTTCTTGTTCGCGGAGGTATCGATACTCGTTAGATAGGAGCCCGACATATAAATGCCGGTCGCGACGTCGCCCATGCTCTTCGCCGTCCCTTCGTCGATGGCGAGATTGCCGTAGGGCAGCGTCAGGCCCGAGCCTTTCAACTGCTTCGCGAGTGCGACGTTGGGCGCGCCGCCCGCCGTGGCGCTGATCAACGCGTCGGGGTGCGCCGCGCGGATCTTCGAGAGGATCGGCGTCCAGTCGGTGCCGTCGGTCGGCAGGTATTCTTCGCCGACCACCTTGCCGCCGTGCGCCTCGATGTACTTGCGCGTGAACTGCAGCATGCCGCGGCCGAACGCGTAATCGTTGCCGACCAGATAGAAGGTCTTCGCGCCCTTTGCCTTCGCGAAGTAATCGACCACCGGCGCGACCTGCTGCTCCGGCACCCAGCCGTTCACGTACATCCACGGATTGCACGAGCGTCCTTCGTAGAACGACGTGTAGATAAACGGCTTCTTGCCGCGCGCGACGATGGGCAGCGCGGCATTGCGCGCGGCGCTCGTTTCCATCGAGATGATTGCGTCGACGTTCTTCTGGAACACGAGCGTGTCGTACGCCTTTTGCGCGCCGACTGCACCGGATGCGTCGTCGGTGATCTCCAGCTGGACCTGGCGGCCGAGAATGCCGCCGGACGCGTTGATTTCGTCGACGGCCAGTTGCGAAGCCTGCACCACCGCGGGTGCCACCACGCTGTTCGCGCCCGAGAGCCCGACTGCAACGCCGATCCGGATCGGCTCGGCGGCGAACACGCTGGCGCAGGTGCCGGCACCGGCGAGTGCCGCGACGGCGGCAACGAGGAAGAGTTTAGCGTACGGTCTCATGATGTCCTTCGCAGTGGTTGTGAGTAGGGTGGAGTACTAAACATATGGCGACGTTCAGGTCTGAAAGGAAGGCCAGCGCGCGCCGAGCATGGGGTCGTACACGTCGGCCCGGCGATCGCGCAGCACGTGATTGAAAGCGTTGAGCGTGCGCCCGGCGCGCGTGCGCTTTACGTCGATCGTTGCGTACAGCACCTCTTCGCGGTCGATGCTCGCGGGACCGGCGAGCGGCCAGCCATCGCCGCCCACAATCAGGCTTTGACCGATGAAGCGCTGCCCGCGCTCGGTGCCGATGCGGTTCGCGCAGGCGATTGCCATGCCGTTGCTGTGCGCGGCGGCCATCGTGAGTGTGGCTGCCATCGCGGAGCGGTCCTCGGGCTGCGAGGGCATCGGCACCCAGTTGGTCGGCACGCAGACAATGTCCGCGCCTTGCATCGCCGCGAGCCGGTAGGTCTCGGGAAACCAGCCGTCATAGCAGATGGCAATCGCAATGCGCCCGAGCGGGGTGCCGAACACCGGCACGCCGCGATCGCCCGGTTCGAAGAAGCGGTTTTCGTTATTCCACAGATGCAGCTTGCGATAGATGCCGATATGACCGGAAGGGCCGGTGAAGAGCGCCGAGTTATAGAGCCGCTTGCCGGCACGTTCTGCGATTCCCGTCACGATATGAACGCCGAGCCGCTGCGCGGTATCGGCGAAAAGCTCCGACGTCTCCCCATCGGGCAGTCCTTCGGCCAGCGAGAATGCCTCCTCGCGATCCGCGAACACATAGCCGGTCGTGGCCAGTTCGGGCAACACGACGAGCGATGCGCCTTGGCTCGCGGCGGTTTCCACATGCCGGATCAGGCGCGCCACGTTGGCGCGTTTGGCGCCGATGTGCGGCTCCATCTGCACGCACGCGATGACGAGTTCCTCTGAGCCGGGCTTTGCCAGGTCGTAGTGCGACATTGCTGTTTTCGTCTCCCAAAACAAAAAGCCCCCTGACCAGCGTTGGAAACGCAAGTTAGGGGGCTGCATAGCCTTCCATGTGTAGCACGGCAACGTTGCCGTGTGCCGCCACGAACTGCATGGCGACAGAATGGAAACGAATTTATGAAATCAAATTGTCCATGTCAAGCAATAAGGCAACTTATAGGGAAAGCACTTGTTTTGCGGCGCGCCGCGCCGCTTTACAGCAACTCCTGGTAGTACGGCGAATTCGGCGGCAGTTTGCCGCCCTGGCGCCGCACGAACTGCTGAACGCCGTGCGTTGCCGATGCGAGCGCTCCGCTCGCGAAGCCGCCCTCGAACGTCAGTTCCTCGCCGATTGCGATGGCGCCATCGCTCATCCGCAACAGCGCGGCGTACAGCGTGCGCGTGTTGTCGAGCTGATCGGGCCCGTCCATCTTGAACGCGCCCCACTGGTGACGCTCGAGTCCCCAGTGCGTATATGCGATGCCGTCGCGGCTTTGCTCGACGACGTCGGCGAGATTCGCGAGCTTCTGATGGGCGGAATTGTCCGGATCGCGCGAAGCCACGTCGCGAAGCGTCCGGATAAAGAGGTCCATCTGCTCGCGGCCTTCCATGCCGGCGACCTTGGTCGAATTGTCGCCGAGCGTATAGCTCGGGTAGACCACGGCGCCGCCGTCGCGGGCCGGCACTACGTAAGATTGCTGGAACAGTTCGTCTGCCTGAACATTACCCGGCAGTTCGCGGTCTTCCAGCAGGTCTGCGGCGATCTTGACAGCCATCTTGGTGGCGCCCACCACCCGAGCGTCCTTGATGGCGGCGGCGAAATCGTCCGGCAACAGCGGCTCGGAACCGGCCTGTGGTCCGGTCAGGCCAAGACGTACCGCTTCACGTGGTCCGCCCGCGAAGAATAGTTCGTCGTACTGCGCAGTTTTTGTTTCGTTGCTGGACTTGTCGAGCCACGTGACATGGTATTTGCCGTCCACCTTTTTTATGCTCTGTACTTCGGCGTTCAGTTGAATCGCGTTCTGCTCGGCAAGCGATACCGTGCCTTCCGGCAGATCCTCGCTATCCTCGATCATCTTGTAGAGCGGCGCGTCGGCGCCGTCCACGAGCGCGACGTGATCCTCGAGACGCTCATCGACGAGAAAGCGGAATTCCTCCAGGAAGCCTGTGCTGAAGTAGCCCGAATAGCCTCCCACGCCGATGCCTGTCGCGCCGAACGTGCGCCATTCGTCCTTGTTCCAGGTGATGCCGTTTTCCTTCAGGAGCGCCTTGAGGCCGGACTGGAACGTGTGGCTGTCGAACTTCTGCTTCGCCTCGTCGCAAAGCTCGCGAAAACGCGCGGTATCGCCCGCGTCGCGTGCCTCGCGGATGGGCGCGAGGAGCGGCTCCGTCATTGAACGCATGACGTCCTCGGCGACCTTGCGCATGGTCGCGTTTTCCGGTGGCTCACCCGGCTGCGCCTCATAAACCTTGCCGCCGATGATGTACGAGGTCGGCACCGAGCTCGAATTCGGAAACGGCACATGCTCCAGACCGTAGTGTTCGGCAATGCTCCAGTAGAAGTTGCCGCGCGTCGTATGAAAACGCATGCCGCCAGGATGATAGGGCGTCGGGTCTCCCTCCCAACGTCCGGACGCAATCCGTCCGCCGATGTGGTCCGCCTGTTCGAGCACCACGGGCTTCACGCCAATGCGGTTCAACGCATCCGCTGCCATGATGCCGGCGGGACCGGCACCGACCACGCAGACCTTGATGTTCTCCGCGACGCCTTCGGGCAGCGTGCCGATCTGGCGGTTGTTGTCCCACCAGAAGCCCGTGTAGTCGTACATGTGGTCGAGCGGCATGGTCATGCGCAGACCGGCGAAGCGGTCCTTCAGCAAGGCCTTGAGTTCCGCGTCGTCGCCCGCGGCCTTCATCGGCATCTCCAGAGTCTGGCGCGCCTCTGGTGTGCACGAACTGAGTAGCCGCCCGGCGACTTCCGGCTTCATGAAGACGGCCGTGTGCTCGAGCCAGTCGCGAACCGGCGTGCGCGGCAGATCGTGCGAAGCCTGACGCGTGGTATCGCCGAGAAGTCCGGCCTGCTGCGTGCCGAGCGTTTCAAGCACGTCGCCTTGCTCGGCTTCACAGAGCGCGTGCCATTGCAGCGTCGTTTCGAGTTGCAGTTGTTCGCGCTGCGGTCCTGCTTCCATGCCGGCGAGCCGCTCCAGGTTTTTGTTGACCGCGGGCCCGAGCTTGTTGCGGTCACGCGGCCAATCGCCCGCCGGCTCCTTGAAATAGCGGCCCACCGATTGCGGAGTCAGCGGCGGCAACGCGCGTCCCACCGTCGAAAGCTCACCATTGCGGCTAAGTGCGCCGCAGCCATTGGCCCTCAGATATTCGCCCATGAATGCCTTGCCTGTTGGCCATGCGCTGCGCGCGGGCGGCGTCGGCGCGTCGGCCGGCGAAGCCGGCGGGGCGTTTCGTGAACGCGCCGCCGGCCCGGGCTGCACGCCCGAGCTTTCCGTGCCCCGTGCTCTCGCGGGCGGCATGCCGGGCACGAGCGGCTGCGGGGTGGCGGCGGGCCGGGCGGGCTCGGCAGGAATGCCGCCGGGCGGCGGCAGAGGCGAGTTGTTACCGGATGCGGACGAACCTGGTTCGATATGAGGCATGGTGTCTTTCCCTGTTGAATTGTCTCGACGTCGTGACGGCATGAGCCTGTGCCGCGACTGAGCGTCCCGGCACAGGCCGCCGGCGACGCATAACCGATGAAGGGCGCGCGGCTGGCATTGCATGAGGTGTCCGGCGCAGGCTTTGCCCGTCGGCCGGATACGCCGCCGACGAGCCGCCGTTAGCTACGGAATGCAGGCTGATTAGCACTGAACTCAGGCAGCCGGTCAGTGGCACCGCATGCAGCGGCGCCGGCGGCGTTGCTGCGCGAACGTTGATACCGCTAGGAAAGTTACTATCGCGCGCGCCGTTCGCCAGCAAGGAAGCGAATCGCGTAACGGAGAAACGAACAGGGATGAGCAGGTTGTCAGCGGCGGGACACGTGACGCACCGGTGTCAACGTGTATCCATCATGTGTGGGAACACGAGTGTCCGGACGACTTCGTGGACCGTCTCTGCTTCGGAGCGTCTACCGGCCATCGCCCATAACCCGTGGCGCGGTGTCGGCAAACGTCGCGGGTCGCCCGAAAATACCGCCACGTTGAGCGAGGAGGAGCGCGTTGCGCGGTACATCGCCCGGTTTGCACCGACGCAGTTCCAGCAGAACGAACCGAGTGTTGCCGCGGACGACCGCACAAGGTGGATCACCATGCCGGCGTCATCGCTATCGGGATCGTGCACGATGTCCCACACGATGCGCTCGCCCAGCGTGGGCAGCCGCTCGCCCCAACACAGCACCTCATATTCGTCGATACCCCATAGACGCAGACCGATTCGAAGCGGTGCCGCCTGCGTGTACACGGGGTTGCCGCGGTAGAAGGCGCGAGCGCCCTGGGCATGAAAGGAGGAGCGGCGCGCAGTTGCCTGGATCATGGTGCGAATGACGGAGTGGATGAGCGTGTAGCCGGCGGTAGCTGCAGAATGCAAGCAGGCGGCGCAGCCGGTGCTGCGCGACAGGAACGGCCCGACAAAGTCTGAGAAAAGCAGTCTGAGAAAAGCGGCGCGAAAGAAACGAACAGGAAGGCGATGCGCCCGATCAGGACGGACTGCTCAACGGTGCGCTGTTGCTCATCCGATAGTCGGAGGGCGTGGTGGACAGATACTTTCTGAATAGTTTGGCCAACTGACCACCACTGCCGATCCCACAGCGCCGCGCGATCTTGTCGACCGGCAAACGCGACTCGATCAGCATCCGGCAACTCATGTTCAAGCGGGCTCGAAGCAGATAGTCCGAAGGTGTCATGCCGATTTCGCTCTTGAAGCGCCGCAGGAAGTTGCGCTCGCTCATGGCGGCGACCTGGGCTGCTGCGTCGATGGAAATGGGGCGGTCGACGTTCGCCTCCAGCCAGCGAACGGAGGCCATGATCTTCTCGCTGACGTGATGCGCCGCGCTATGCGTCGCTGCGTTGCTGAACGGCGTTCTATGCTCCGGCGCGATAGACTCCGCGATCTGCTTCGCGAGGTCAGGGCCCAGATGTTCTTCCACAAGTCGTAATGCCGTCCTGACGGCTGTAGGTGCCTCGGTGAGCGAGCGTTTCGAATACGGCTCGTGCGCGTCCTGCTCGCCGTACATGAGAGGACAATAGCGGCTCGGCAGTCCGGTTACCTCCAGAAGCTGCCGGCCCTCCGCAATGGGATGAACGATCTCGCTGAAAGGATGGCGGCGCCGCAGCCAGGCGCTCAGGCGCTCATCGCGGCATGCGTGCTCAACGCCCGCACCGCCCGCAATAAACAGCAAATGGCGGTCATTGGTGCCTCTATGCGTTTCGACGCTTTCCGTCCAGACGAAGACCGACGAAGAACTCGCAATCCGGCCGCCTGCGGCCGACAGTAATGAAACGTCGTAATAGACGCGACCCGAGCGCTGCGACGCGGTTAGCGCATTGGCCTTGTGAAAGACTTCGATGATCGCCGCGACTTTCGGCAAGGCGAAACCATTGAACAATGCAATGTCGACATGCGTTACCTCAGTCTTTCGCGTCGCTTCGACATTGTGCGGTGTGCAGCGCGGCAGAGTCTCTATTAGCTCCATCTTTTTTCCCCGGAATGTATTGGCCTGCAAAGCCTTCTAGCTCTGTCTTTTCTTGTTGTGAGCCAATCCTATACGATTAGCTTGCAGTCCATTATTACATGGCTGAATCGGCCAACAAATTGGCAGTTCGCGACATCAGGGTCATACAAAAGATGCACCAAAAAAGCGTATTTATCCAATTGACATCCTTACACGTCTGCCGAAGAGTCTGGTTAATTTTTTTTGGTGAGTTTTTCTGAAGACAAAGCGCGTCTATATATCATTGTTTGTGGCTATGCGCACCACACCTGAATATACGGGAAGGAATTTTCCATTGTGTCGGCATGTTACGACGCAGCGTTCGTGTGCTTCGGCACGTGTAAAGGAACGGAACGCCGGAACCGCTATTTTTCAGCCGCGGGGCGGATTTTGCACCTGAATAATGCATACGGTAGAGTGAAATCGCCGTCCAGCCCCGTCCGGTTAGGGCGGACGCGCTTCCCGCCGAATCGCAAGGCACGGAATATTTTCGCAAACGATTGCGAGCGAGGCTAAATAAGTCCGAACGCCGGTCGTTAACGCGGATATGCGTAAACAATACATTCAGGCAATCGTCGATGCGGCCTGCGAGACCGCCGACACCATCGTCGGTGCCCGCCAGTGGAATACCGACGCGGAGGCTCGCGCTATGCACGAACTTATTTTCTGGGATATGATCGCCCGGAAGTTGCCCAATGTGAGCGTCGCAGAACTATTGGCGATGCTGGATTAAGCCGTTGGCAGGCGCGCAGAGCGGCGTGAAATCGACCGATTTGCGGAAAATAATCGAGTAGTCGATCTTATTCGTCAATTCGATGCAATTGCGGCGACTGCTTTTTCTTTCTACATATATTCTTATTCTGGGCCGTCATCGTGATGATCGACAGTCGTTCATGAAGCGGCCTGGCGGCTCATGAGGGTTTGCTGAGGCCTTGCCTTGTCATGCGGTATTCGGTCGGTGTCGTCGAAAGATGCTTGCGGAAGAGTTTGGCGAGGCGTCCACCGCTGCCAATTCCGCAGCGGCGCGCAATCTTGTCGACCGGCAAGCTCGTACTCGTGAGCAACTTGCAACTCATTTCGAGCCGTACGTGCAGAAGATAGTCTGAAGGCGTCACGCCCATCTCGTTCTTGAAGCGTCGCAGGAAATTGCGCTCGCTCATTGCCGCGATCTGCGCTACCGCTTCGATGGAGACGGGGCGCGTCCCGTTGGCTTCCAGCCATCTCGCGGACGCCTGAATCTGTTCGCTGACATGCGGCGCGGGCCTTGCACGAATGGTCGTCTCCGGCTCGAGCTTCTGCCGCGGCGCGACCCATTGCGCGACCTGGCGTGCGATATCCGAGCCGATGTCTTGCTCAACAAGCCGCAAAGCGATTTGCAGCGGGCTTAGCGAATGGTCTATCGCGCCACCGGCGCCTCTGGCATCCGTGTAGTGACGCTCGTCTGTTCGCGTGCTCTTCGCACCCGTGAGGCCCGCCGCGTCCAGCAGCAATCTTCCCTCGGCGATGGCATGAACCAGCGTAGTGCCGGCAAACACGCGTCGAAGCCAGACAATCAGACGGTCGTCGCGGAACGCCGTTGTCGCGCCGATCCCACCCGCAATGAATAGCGCGTGGAAGTGATCGTCCCGGCGCAGCGAACCCACGCCATCGGTCCAGATAAATACCGAAGATGAACTCGCAATCCGTCCACCCGACGCGGATAGAAGCGACACCTCGTAGTGCGGGCGGCCGGATTGGTCTGGGTCGCTGAGCGCATTCGCCGACTGAAAGACCTCGATGAGGGACGCAACGTCAGGCAGGGCAAATCCGTTGAAGAGCGCAACGCCAATGTGCTTCGCATTGCCCTGCTGGGACGAAGTGGTCGCTTCAAGTGCGTTCTCGTGAGATGCAATGATGCGAGGGCCCATCGTCGTACGTTCCCCGAAATGTTTGACTTGTGTGGCTATTGCAAAGCCGTCTTCAATCGTTCGAACGTATGCTACCGACGCTTTTTACCGCTAATGGAGGGCTGGCGGATTTTGCCAACATCTTGGCACGCGGTGGTAAATGGCGCGCTTCCGAGAGAAGCGCAACGACGCGGCTGACGATTGGAGCGCCGAACAATGTGGCGGATTTCACCAAACGTTATGACGGATTTGATTTACGGCCGATGCTAACATCGACCGCTCCAATCGCTATTCGTAGCGCGGGTTGCGCGCGGTCATCGATCAACGTCATCTGGCAGTCGGGAGCTCACATGTTGTACTCCGTTCAGCTTTTGCGAGCCGTGGCGGCGGTTCTTGTGGTTGTCTGCCACGCCATTCACAAGCAAGGACAGATGTCGGGCACTGGCGCAACGTGGGAGTTCGGCGGATCGGGCGTCGATCTTTTCTTCATCATTTCCGGCTTCATCATGTGCTATGTAACGATGGACCGGGAGATCGGCGCACGCGACTTTCTCAAGGCACGCGTCCTCAGGATCGTGCCGCTTTACTGGACGTTGTCGCTCGTTGCGCTGGCGGTCTACCTGGTGAACCCCGCAGTCGTGAACAGCAGCGGCGGCACGACGACCGTGATCAATTCGTTCACCTTGATTCCAACGGGAGACAAGTTCCTGATACAGACAGGGTGGACGCTGAGCTACGAGTTCCTGTTCTATCTTGTATTCGCCGCGTCGTTCAGCTTTCCAATGCGCACGCGTCTACCGTTTACTTGCGCAGTCCTGATTTTTTTCGTTGCTGGCGGGATGATCCTGACGCCGTCAGATCCTACGCTGAGGTTCCTGACTTCGCCGTTGCTGCTTGAGTTTGTCATGGGCATCGCGGCCTATCTCTACATACGCGACGACTCGCGGCCGCTGCTGTTGAGCCTCGCGCTGGTCGTAGGTGGGCTTCTCGCGCTCGTTGTCATGCCCGCCAATGACGCGGCCAATGGGCGAGTGATTACGTATGGGTTGCCCTTCATGATGATCTTTGCGGGGATGGTCAGTATGGAGTGGCTGGTTCGCGCGGCGTGCGAGTCGATTCCCGGCAGAATTGCGACGGCCATTGGCGCAGCGTCCTATTCGCTGTACCTCGCTCATCCATTCGCGCTGGCCGCCGCGGCGTTGATTGTCAAACGATACGGTATTCAACACCATCCGTTCGCCTCGATCGCGATTCTCGTGTCCAGTGCATTGGTAGCGGGCTACGCCTGCTTTTCGATTATCGAAGTGAGCCTCAATCGATGGATAAAAAGCACGTTGCGCAAGCGTACCGAACGGCTATCCGGCGTGGTCCATGAGGCGGCGGAGCGGAGAAAAACCACATAAACATGACAGCCATGATCGCAATCAAATCCAGTGGACGCATGCCCGCGCCCTCCAGCAATCTCAAAGCATTGTGGCTCACGCTCGTAGCCGGCATGGCGTGCGCAATCACACTTGTCGTTCTCTACACTGCACGCGCGCATGCACTGACCATTATTCTTAACGGTCTGCTGATCGCGATGATCCTGTCGATCAAACCGCGCAATCCGACGGTCCGCTGGTTCCGGTTTTTCCTTCTGTTTTTCTTTGGGATCTTTCCGCTCTGGCAGTTGCTGGTGGGAGACGAGATCTATCTGAAGCTGTTTCCCCAAGACAGTGCACCGGTCGTTCTCTGGTACTTATTGAGTATGGCGGGCGTGGCGCTGACCAGGATCGCGCTCGATATAAACGGAAAGATGCTGACGCATTGGACTGCGCGCACGGATAGAACGGCGAGAGCAGGGGGCCTCGCCTATCTGTTTGCAGCACTCTCGCTGTGCGCGCTCGCGTTCATGTACGCGAAGCTCGGCGGCTATTCGCACGTCGTGCAACTTTATGACACTCGCGTGGAAAGTAACGGTACCGACTACGATCCGTTTCGCGGCCTCGGCGTGATTCAGGCTTTTGCCAACACCTCCCCGCTCTGGGTATTCGTTTGTCTCACCATAAGGAGACGCCGAAACGTATTGTTCACGACTATTGCATTCGCGCAGTTGGGTGTGTTGGGGTGGCTTTCCGCCGGCGTGGCCGGCAGCCGTCAGGGCATCGTGTTTGTGCTCGTGTTCGCGCTTTTTCTCTATCACGGCTTCGTCAAACCTATTAGCGCGAAAAAGGCGCGCACCTTCGGCTTGGGCGTCGCGCTCACGGGCATTGTGCTGATACCGTTGAAGCTGGGGTTAGGTTATTCGGACCTCGCGAAACTGCCGCAACGCTTCGCGGAGCAGCGGGATCTCGAAGTGAGCATGGGACCGTTGAGTGCGTTTCTGTTTCGAGATCTGTCGCGTTTCGACGTCCAGGCCGTCGCCATTAATGAAGTAGCAAAGCCCGCGTACGAACTCGCAATGGGCCGCAGTTTTGTCGGCGCACTGGCGTCGATTGTTCCAACCGCACTGTGGCATGACAAGCCCGATACGTTCGCGCAGGAGAAGAGCGAGATCGTGCGAGCACTGGAGCGCGGCACAATGGATAAAACGACATTGCTCTTCGGCATGCCGGGCGAGTTCCTCGTCAATTTCGGCTTGATGGGATTCGTGCTGTCGTTCGCGATTCCTGTATGGCTTCTCATCGCGCTTAACAGGGTGGGGCGGCGTTCGTCACGATGGACGGCCCTGCGAGCGGTGATGTGGCCTTTGCCGTTTCTCTTTTTCCTGTTCGATTCGAATGTGCTGGTGTATTACGTCGTGCGCTGGGTGCTGCTATTCGGTGTGCCGATGGGCTTTGCGTTGAACTGGCCGCGCGGCAAAGTCTTGCCGCGCATTCCGGGCCGCATGGAACGCCTTGCTGCCAGTGAGCGGTCGTGACGCCACGGCGTCACCGCTTCGAAAAGCGGTTCGAGGCGGCAAACGCACTTCAGGAAATAGTCCTCGATGTAGCGGCAATTAAGACGCCAATAAGGTTGATATTTCATCTGCAATAAGGTTTGCATTGCCGCTATCCTGATGGCGCGCGGACGCTCGCGAACTCTTCTATCCGTTTCACTCCCTCAGCCTTGTGCGGCTTCGGCAACGCCGATGCCGAGCACGCTCATTTCGCGCGATCTGCCGAAAAATCGTGGATGTGCTCGTTTCCGCCAACACTGTGTTCGTATCGGACGTGGATTAATGGGCCGCCATTGCCGCGAATATGATCCGTTTCACCGAATGCAATTGCATTTCAATTGATGGTGAAGCGCATATCAAGCGCAATTGAATTCCACTCGTAACTCATGCACGCGCAGACGATAAAGCGAGTTGCGCGTCATTGACGCCGTCGGGAAATCGCTTCCCGCCGTGCCTTCGTGTCGTACTCACGGGCGACTAGCCGTTCGGTGTGGCTCTAGTCGTTGACATGCTTACCGCCCATCTGGAGAGACCCGATGAAGATCGTTCTTGCTCGACTGTGCGATATCGCGATGACCTTGCTGGGGGCCGTTATTGCAGCACGGCTCTGCTTTGGCGAAACGGTGCCGCACCCGCTGCTGCATTGTCTCTTCGCTGCAATGGTGGCGGCCATGGTTGCAGTCGTTTTCCCGGGGTTTTCAATTTATCTCTCGTGGCGCGGCAGGCCGTTGCATCCGCTCTTTTTGCGTCTCATCGCAGCGTGGGTCTCAGTTCAGACGATGGCGAGCGCACTGGTGCTTCTGCTCGGCGGCATGCACATGCTGTCTGCCCGCTGGCTGCTCGCGTGGACGATGCTGACTGCCGCTTTGCTGCTTGCCACACGAACCTTTGTGTATTCGCTGCTGCGTCGATACCGTCACGCTGGTCACGACTTGCGGCATGTTTCGATCATTGGCTACGGACGCTATTTCGATCGCGTTTCGCGGGACACGGAGGGGAACGCTGCATCTGGCTTCAGGATTGTCGATATCGTCGAACTGGGCGCCGTGGGCGCAGAAGCAGATCAATCGACGATAGACCGTGATCTCTCTGCATTGAAACGGGTCCACGACTCGATAGAAGCGAATGCCATCCGCGAAGTGTGGCTGGCACTTCCCGCCACAGCACAGGCATCGCTGCAACGCTGCGTGGATGCACTGCGCGACACGCTGATCGATCTGCGCCTGTTACCGGACGTCGAGGCGCTCGGCGTCGAGGAGCACGGGCGGGCACTCGCCTACATCGGCCGGCCCGCAATCAGCTTGTCGCCCGTCGCGCTGCCGTGCGAGGGGATCACCGGTAAGGAAGTATTCGATCGCGTGTTCGCGGCGCTCGCCTTGCTCGCTTTGTCACCGCTGATGCTGGGCATTGCGGTATGCGTCAAATGTTCGTCGCCCGGTCCGGTGTTTTTCCGGCAGCGCCGCAAGGGGCTGAATGGAAGACCGTTCTCTATCTACAAGTTCAGGTCCATGCGTATTCATGCCCCGGAACAGGGTGTGGTGAGGCAGGCCACTCGCGATGATCCGCGCATCACACCGGTCGGCCGCTTTTTGCGCCGCACGAGCCTCGACGAACTACCGCAGTTCATCAATGTACTTCGCGGCGAAATGTCGGTGGTCGGACCTCGTCCGCACGCCATCGAGCACGACGAACTCTACCGCAAGCAGATTAGCGGGTACATGGACCGTTACCGCGTCAAGCCGGGCATCACCGGATGGGCGCAGGTGAACGGGCATCGCGGAGAAACCGAGCGAGTGGAGAAGATGGCCGCGCGCGTCGAACACGATCTTTACTACCTGCGTCATTGGTCATTCGCACTCGATCTGCGGATAGTCTTTGCCACGATCCTGCGCGGGTTTGTCGGCACTCAGGCGTACTGAATTCTCTGAACTTTGCGTGACGCGCTGGGTTCGCGGAATCGTTATCAAACGTGTTGTAAAGGGGATGTATGCGAAAGCGGGACAAACAGATTGCACGCGCTTGGGGTAGTCGCAAGTCAAAGGCTGCGATGCGGGGTGCGATGAGGGGTGCGATTTTTAACGCGGTAGCGTTGGCGCTTCCCATCGCGTTGGCGGGATGCGCAGCAGCGCCTGGCATGAAGATGGTCAAGCCTGCAACCATTGCGGTCTCTCACGATACCGAGGCGCGTGCAGAGGCGGCGCCCGTGCCGATCATGAACATCGACGCAACGCTCATTCATAGGCTGCGTGCAACTCGCACTAAAGATCTCGATGAGGCGGTGCGCGAGCTCTCTGCGAAACCTTCACCGTATGTGGTGGGAGCAGGGGACGTCTTGCAGATTACGGTCTGGGACCATCCGGAACTCGCGGTTGCACAGGGAGCGCCCGGCCAGGCGGCAACGCGCAACTCTGACCCGGTGCCGGGATTCGTCGTGGACCAGCGCGGCAATCTGCAATTTCCGTATGCAGGAACCTTGCACGCCGCGGGCATGACGACCGACCAGATTCAGCAGGCGCTCGCGCTCCGACTGACTAAAGCGTTCCTTAACCCGCAGGTCACGGTGCGCATGGCGTCGTTTCGCGCGCGACAGATTTTTGTCGACGGTGAAGTGCACACGCCCGGTGCCCAGCCGCTGAACGACATTCCGATGACGCTGTACGACGCGGTGAGCCGAGCGGGCGGGTTCGCGACGACGGCGGATCAGAGCCGGCTTGTCCTCGTTCGCGACGGCCGCTCGTATCCGCTCGACATGACCTCGATGTTCGAAGGCGGCTTCAATCCCGCCCGGATCATTCTGCGCGACGGCGACCTGCTCCGCGTGCGCGCGCGCGACGACAGCGGCGTGTACGTGATGGGCGAAGTTTCCAGGCCGTCGACCGCGCTCCCCATGCGTGACGGCACCTTGTCGCTGAGCGAGGCCATTTCGCAGGCCGGCAGCATCAACAGCAATTCCGCGGATGCGTCGGAAGTTTATGTGATCCGTGACTCGTTGAGCGCGAGCCCGCAGGTGTATCACCTGGACGCCAAATCGCCGGTGTCGATGGTGCTCGCCAATCAGTTTGCGCTGGAGCCGCACGACATTGTGTACGTGGACGGAAACGGTCTCGTTCGTTTCAGCCGTGTGCTGAATCTCCTTCTGCCCGCCGTGAATGCGGCACTTTACGGAGCGATCGCCGGGAAATGATCAGAAGCATGTTGGTGGTTTGCGTCGGCAATATCTGCCGAAGCCCGATGGCTGAATACCTGCTGCGTCGTGAACTCGAGGGAATCGTGGTGGAGTCGGCTGGACTCGACGCATTAACCGGATATGCCGCGGATCCCGCTGCTATCCAGGTCTGTGCCGAGAACGGACTGGACATTTCGAAGCATCGCGCGCGCCCGTTGAATGCGGCATTGGTCAGCGCGACCGATCTGATCCTGACGATGGAGCGTGTACACAGCCAGGAAATCATGCGCAGGCATCCCTCGGCGCGAGGCAAGGTGTTCCGTCTCGGCGACGTGGAAGATTTCGATGTGCCCGATCCTTATCGCAAGGCGCTCTCGCATTTTTACGAGGTGTACGAGTTGATCGCTCGTGGCACCGAATCCTGGACATCGCGCATTAAGGCACTCGCTTAAAGAGACGTAGAGACGATGAACAATAAAATTGACATGACCGTGGGTGATCCAGTCGACGAGGATGCCGATCTCATTCGCTATGTGGATGTGCTGGTCGGAAGCCGTTGGTTGATTGCAGCAATTTGCGCCGTAGTCGTGCTGCTCGGCACCGCGTATGCGTTTCTGGCGCGTCCGAACTACGAAGCCAACATCATGATCCAGGTCGAGGAGGACAACCCGACTAGCGCGACGTCGTTACTCGGCGACGTATCGTCTCTCTTCGACGTCAAAACGCAGGCGGAAGGTGAAGTCGAAATCCTGCAGTCGCGGGCGGTGGTCGATCAGGCGGTGAACGATCTTCGCCTTTATATCGACGCTGCGCCGCGCCGTTTTCCACTCATCGGCTGGCTGATAGCCGATAACAATAACGCCCTGTCCAATCCGGGACTGTTGGGTATGGGTGGGTTCTGCTGGGGAAGCGAATCGATCGCGGTCGAGCAATTCGACGTGCCGTCCGGCCTCATCGGCAAGCGCTTCAAGCTCACGCTGCTCGGCAATAACCGGTTTCGCGTCACACAGTCGGACCTCGATTCGCCGATCGAAGGGGTGGTGGGAGAACCGATCGTGTCGAATCAAAGCATCGGCCAGTTCCGACTGCTCGTTAAGCAAATAAGCGGCAAGCCGGGCGCCACATTTTCTCTCACACGTTATTCGAAACTCCTGACGCTCGAAGCGCTGCAGAAAAAGCTGACCGTCGAGCAGAAAGGCAAGCAGAGCGACATCATTACCGCGTCGCTGCGAGGACGGGACCCGGAGCAGATCACGGCCATTCTCAATTCGCTCGGCAATGCCTACGTGGCACAAAACATCAAGCGCAAAGCAGCCGAGGCTGACAAGTCGGCGGCATTTCTCGAGGGACTGCTGCCGAGCCTGAAACACGACGTGGAACAGGCAGAACAACGCTACAACGCTTACCGGAATTCGAAGGGCACATACGACCTCGGTCTCGAAGCACAGACGCTCTTGCAGGAGACGGTCGCGTGGCAAACCAATCTGTTGACCTTGCAGCAAAAGCGCGCCGAACTGGCGAGCGGCTACTCGTCCGATCATCCCTCGGTGCGAGCAGTGGAACAGCAGATCGCTGCAATGAAGGCACGGCTCCAGGCGGTAGATGGCCGGATGAAATCGCTGCCGAATCTGGAACAGGGGACGGTGGCGCTGATGCGCGACGTGCAGGTCAATACCGACGTCTATCTCGGCGCGCTGAACAATTTGCAGCAGTTGAAACTGGTGTCGGCCGGCAAGGTCGGCAATGTTCGGCAAGTGGATACCGCGCGCATTCCGGAAGAGCCGGTTCAGCCGAAAAAGCCGCTCGTGATGGGTCTGGCGTTGATTGCCGGCCTGATGATCGGCGTCGGGACGGCTTTCGCACGGGAGCACTTCTATGGCGGTATCACGGATGTCCAGGACATTGAACGCTATGCCGGCCTGAACGTATATGGCGCGATTCCCTACTCGACGGAACAGCGCACACTCGACGAAGCGATCCGGACGCGCCGCTCGGGCCTCGCGCTGCTCGCGGCGGCTCGCCCCGATGAGCCGTCTATTGAAAGCTTGCGCAGCCTGCGCACAGCCCTGCGTTTTGCGATGCTCGACGCGCCCAACAATCGTCTGCTGTTGACGGGACCGGGCCCCGGTGTGGGCAAGTCGTTCGTGGCGTCGAATCTCGCCGCGATCATGGCCAGCACCGACAAACGCGTGATTCTTGTCGACGCCGACATGCGGCGCGGCTACCTCAACCAGTACTTCGGCGTTTCGCGTGGGAAGGGGCTGTCGAACGTATTGTCCGGAGAGGCCACGCTCGACGAAGTGATCCGGCACGACGTTTCCGAAGGCCTCGATCTGATCACGACCGGCGGCATTCCGCCCAACGCAGCGGAACTGTTGATGAGCGAAAGCATGAGTCGGCTGATGCAACGCCTCAGCGAACGCTACGACCTGGTTGTGATCGACGCGCCTCCGGTACTCGCTGTGGCCGACGCCGGCATTGTCGCTAGCGGTGCGGGCACTACGTTTCTGATTGCACGTTTCCAGCGAACGGTGATCGGCGAACTTACCGAAAGCGCGCGGCATTTGCAGCGGGCTAACGCAACGTTGAAGGGCGTGATCTTCAATGCGGTGGATGCACGCGCATTCGGTTATCGCTCGAAATACGGCTCATATCGCTACGTCGCCTATCGGTATGACCGCAAGTTGACGAAATAACGTGGATGCAGCCTCTGTTTCAAACGCCTGAACAGCTGTTTCGCTACCTGGTGGCGAAAACGTCCGTACTTCCCTTTCTGCTTCGGTGAGTTCGACATGAAGATCGTACATGTGGTTGAGACATGGATAGGTGGTGTGGCCAACTACGTCCGCGCGCTGATGGTCGAGCAACGTAACATGGGGCACGAAATCGTGCTCTTGTGCGATCCGAGAAACCTGAAGCTCGCCGATATCGGCGTAACAGGGATCTCGGTTGTTCATTACCGCTCGAGCCGGAATCCGCTTCTCATCCCGGCGATTGCTCACAGGCTGAAAAGAGTACTCGTTGGTTTGCAGGCCGACGTCATTCATTGCCACAGTACTTTTCCTGGCCTGTATGTGCGGTTAAATCGCTTTCGTGACGAGAAGATCCTCTACACGCCGCATGCGTGGTCGTTCATGAAACGGGACATCGCGCCCGTCACGCGTCATGCGTTCGCATTTGTCGAACGGGCGATGGCCAACCGCTGCACCCGGATTCTGTGCATGTCGTTCGACGAGGTACGGGCGGCCAAGCGGCACGGTATCGGACTCGACAACATCGACCTCGTCTACACAGGCATCGCGCCCGACAGCGCAAGCGAACGTTTGATCGAGACCGCTGCGTTGACACTGAACCCTGTGACGACAATCCATATCGGCTATTTTGGAAGGCTCGACTATCAGAAGGGATTCGACATTCTTCTCAACGCCATTCCGCTGCTGAGGGAGGGACTGCACGTACACGTGTTCGGTGCTGCGGTGCGCGGTGGTGTGAACGTGCAATCCGACGATCCACGGGTCACCTATCACGGCTGGGTTGGGCCGGACGAGACGCGCCGCGCGATGCTCGACATGGATGTGATCGTCGTGCCCTCCAGATGGGAGGGCCTCGCGCTTGTTCCTATCGAGGCGATGCGGGCTGGCAAGGTGCTCGTCGTATCCAGCGAGGGCTCTTTGCCCGAGCAGGTGATTCATGGCTACAACGGTCTCATGTTGCGGGAGTTGAGCGGCACATGCCTCGCCGACCAGCTCAATGCATTGTCGATAGAGGAATGCCGCCGCATGGGTGCCAATGCCCGCCATGTGTTCGATCACGCCTTCCGCGCCGATCGTTTCTTCAAATCACTCATGAGCTGCTATGAAAACGCCTGAGGTCTTCCTGCTGCATGCGTACAGCCCGCGCAATAGCGGAGATGGCTTGCTGGTGAAGTTAAGCCTGCGCGCCATTTGCTCGGCGGGGATAGTGGGTCCCGTTACCGTCGTGTGTCTGGACAAGGCTGCATTTGCCGGTTATCTCGACGACAGGAACGTGGAGCTGATTTCCCTTGCACAGTTCGCGGTGAGAATCGTGCGACGTATCGGGTCCACGCGCGCCGCGATCTTCTTTGGGGTAGGGGGCGGCTATCTGAGGTCGGGCACGTTGAGCGAGGGGTGGAAGGCGCTGATCGCGCACGGTACGCAGATTGCCGGCACAGCGCTCGGTGGCCGCCGCAGCAGGACGGTTTATCTGCCGCAAAGCGTCGGGCCCTTCAAAGGCATCTCCGGGGTCATTCTCAAAGCGCTGATTCGCCGGCATGTCGACACGATTTTTCTTCGCGACGACAAGAGCCGCGATGAGTTGCAACACCGGCGAGGCGTGCGAACCGGCGATCTGGTCGTACTGGAGATCGGCAAGCATCTGCAAATTCCCGCGACTGCCTTGACGACGCAGGAGCGACGGAAGGTCTTCTTCGTCTTTCGCGACCTGAGCGGCAAGCCGTATTCCGAGGTGTACCTGAAGAACATCAGGCGTCTCGTCGAACTGATTCCGGACGCCGGCTTCGCTCTGCAAAGTTCAGGCCGCGGCAATAGCGACGACGTGTTCTACCAGCGCACCTTCGGTGTGCGGTGCAATGCCTTGCTTCGCGACATTGTGCTCCGGCGTGATGCCATCATCGTGTCGGTGCGTCTGCATGGCAGTCTGGAAAGCGTGCTCGCCGGCGTACCGAGCGTGCATCTATCGTACGAACGCAAGGGGCACGCTGCCTATAGCGACCTCGGCATCGACGACTACGTGTTTCATGCGGGAGACTTCGACCCGGTGAAGGTGGCGGACACCGTGGAGCGACTGAGAAACGATCCAACGCCGTTCTGGAATAGCCTCGATAAAGCTTCGGCGAACCGTTACGACGAACTGGTGGAGTACATCAAAAATGAAGTACAGCTCTTCGATCACGCTACTGATGGACGGAAACTTCTCGCGCGTCGGAGCGGAAATCTATAGTCCGCATATGGGCTATGAGCAGTTCGCGGTGCGTTTCACCCAGAGTTTCGACGAGGTCAGGATTGCCGCGCGCTCCTTTCCGACGTCGAAGGCTCTCGGAAAAAAGGTGACCGGCGCGCGTACCTCGTTTCTCGACCTCGGTGCGAACCGGGGCGTACGCGCGCTGGTTCTGGGCATTCCGCGCCTGATGCACCGCGTGTACGACGTCGTTAACCACGCCGATGTGTTGCTGATTCGCTTTCCAGGCAACATCGCGATGCTTGCCATGTTGATATGCAAGCTGACGCGCAAGCCGTTTTCCGCCGAAGTCGTCGCGGACCCGGCCGATTATTTCAGCGACGCCGCGTCGCGCCATCCGCTACGGCGCATTGCGCGCAGCGTGCATTGCTGGGCGACGCAACATGCTGTTCATCGTGCGAAAACTGTCCGCTATGTAACGGCACATTCGTTGCAACAGCGTTATCCGCCAAGCAGGTTGGATCGCGCATTCGGATTCAGCGATGTGTATCTCCCAGATGAAATGTTCGAGCACACTTCGCATGACGAAGATGGCGGCCAGGGCGGTTTTCGCATCGTCAATGTCGCGATGATGCACAACGAGAGCAAGGGGCATGACCTGCTGATACGCGCCATTGCCCGACTGCGCACCGACAAGCTCGATGTTCGTCTTACCTTGATAGGCGACGGCGTTTTGCGCGAGCATTTTCAGCGTATCGCGGCAGCAGAGGGCGTGGCGGACGTCGTCCATTTTGCCGGCGCAATGGACGGCGACGAAGTGCGTCGACGCGTCGCGCAGCATGCGCTTTTCGTGCTGCCCTCATTTCAGGAAGGCATGCCGCGAGCGATGCTCGAGGCGATGGCGCTGGGCATTCCCGTAGTGGCGACGCGCGTGGGCGGAATCGGCGAGGTTCTCGAAGAACAGAGTCTTGTCGAGCCTGGCGACCTTGGCGCACTTTGTGCACGAATTCAACAACGGGCGACGGACGCGTCATTCAGGCGCCGGGAGGCAGCCAGTCATCGAGCCATTGCGAGGAACTTTCAATTCTCAACCTTGCAGGAGCAATATCACCTCTATTGCGATGAGCTCAAGGCGGCTTCCTCGCGATGAAAAAGGATTTTCTCTACGTGGTGCTTGCCTCCGCGCTGCCGGCGCTTGGCAACTTCATTGCCGTAGCGGTGGCATTGCGCCATCTCGATCCGGACTGGCTCGGCAAATCGTACGCGCTGCTCGCGCTATTCTACGTAGCCATCGACCTTTTCAACTTCGGGTCGCCCCGCATCTTCACTATCGAGCGGATTCGCTCGCGCGTGTCCACGTTGATCTTTCTCGACTTCGCGAGTGCAACCGGATCGACTATCGTATTCGCGTCGCTTACCGTATCGCTCGCGCGAACCGGGCTATTTGCACAGCCGCATTATTTCTGGACGTTGCTCGCTGCACCCGCGTGTTATGGGCTTTCGCACTTTTCGCTCGGTGTCCTGAGACTATATGGCCGTAGCGGCCTCGTCTGCGCGATTTCGACGATTTCTGCGGTGAGCCGCATCGCCGTTGTATGGCTTGTCATCGCGAAGCAGGCTTTGCAACCCATGTTGCCGGACCTGCTGCTGCTCGTCGAAGCTGCATATGGCGCGATGATGCTCGTGGCGTATCTGGGTACGGCGCGCGGCGGCAATGCGCGTCCTGCCGACTTCGCGTCGTATCCTGACGCAGAGCGATTTAACCCGTGGACATTTCGCTATCGCGAGTTCCTGAGCGAACACCGGAAAGAGATTCTGGGCAGTTGGTATTCGAACGCGATCTTCTCGGGCGCGAAACATGCGGACATCATGATCGTGACATTTATTCTGGGGCCGTCTGCTGCCGCGCTCTATCGCGGCGTCAAGAGCGTGCACAATCTTGCGTTCAATAGCGGACAGGCATTTGCACTCGTCGTAAGCAGCAAGCTCGGCCGCGCCATCGCGCCATTGCTTCGCATGCGCGCCGCAGCGGTGCTCGCGGGAGTCGCCGGCACCATGGGGTTGTTAATGCTGACCAGTTGGATCGCGCTGCGCGTCCATCTCTTTCCAACGGGTCTGCTCGGTGCGCCCGCGTTGCAGTTTGGCTTTCTATTCGCCGCCTTCCTGGGGGCAGGCGTGATCTTTATGTGCAGGATATTTTCGCTTCATGTGTTTTCTGTGGACAGGCGCTGGTTCGTCAAGATATCGTCGCTGGAAGTGGGGGCGTCGCTGCTCCTCGTATCGCTGCTGTCGTATGCATTTGGGCTCATCGGCGCGACGATGGGCATTGCGCTCGCCGGCGGGATCGTGCTTGCGTTGTCGAGCCGAATCCGGGCGAAGGCAGCACCGGTTTCCATATAAATGAAGGTGTGTCCACCACGGTGACGAACGTATGAAACGTCGGAGTTTGCTGAAAGGGTTGGCGCTTTCCGCGATGGTGCCCTGCGGGATTGCCCCCGCGCGTGCCCAGCCGGCATCGACGCGCTACGTGTTCGCGCACTACATGGTGGCATGGCCTCGAGGCGGCCCCGATGCGGGCGTCGAGGACTATCTCGCCGAATTCCGCGAGGCGATGGCTCGCGGCATCGACGGTTTCGCGCTCAACTGCGGAGGCTGGAGCGCTAGCGAGCCGATGTACAAAGCGCGCGTACTGCAGATGTACGAGGCGGCCGAGCGCCTGGGTGGCGCTTTCAAGCTTTTCGTGTCCGCGGACGGCAACGCGCAGAACGAACTGCCCGATATCGTACGCACAACGAGCGGACTCAACGCGCAGTTGAAGCAGGGCGGCAAGCCGGTTCTGTCCGCTTATGGACTGGGCGGCAGAGATGCCGCGCGCTGCGAGTCCTTGATGCGGGAGGCGAACAGGCTCGGTGCGTGGTTCATCCCGCATTTTTCCCCGAGTAGCGGCGAGGCGACGATTGGCGAGGAACAGGCCGCCGAAATCGCCGGGAGGTGCACCTCCGCGGACGGCTATTTTTTCTTCGGCGCCGGCGCGCCGCCCGATGCGCTCGCTCGCTCGACTATGCTTCTGTCATCCACGTTCAGGCGCGTCGGCAAGACTTTCATGACGAGCGTTACACCGTACTACCGTGGTCTTTCGAACGGCACCAATTATCGTGCGTTCGAGACGGACGGCTTCAGCGGAATGGCAAAGGAATGGCAAGCGGCGATCGAATCCGGTGCGAACTGGATGCAAATCGTGACGTGGAACGATTGGGCGGAGTCGACTTATGTCGCGCCGATAGGTTCGACATCGAAAGCGCATGTCTACAACAGCCGATTCGGAGAACTACTGAATCACACGGCGTATCTTGATGCGAGCCGCTATTACATCGCCTGGTTTAAAACAGGCGTGCGGCCCGTTATTGAAAGTGACGCGCTCTATTATTTCTATCGCTTGCACCCGGTTGATTTGAGAACGGACATGGCGAGGGCGTTGGTTGATCCGTCGGCCGTCCCACCCAGATCTCTCGCGCCGCTCACGGCGCGAATTCACGTCACGGCGTTGATGACGCGGCGCGCTACGCTGACGGTGACATGTGGCGCAAATCGAGCCGTCTTCGAGCTTGTGGAGGGTGTGAACGAGGTCAGTATGCCGTCGGCGCCGGGGCGGCCGCACTTCGAAATCGTTAGAAACAATGCGGTCGTGCTGCAGAAAACGGGTGAGGTCGCCATCACCCAGACCGACTTTAGTGGTGCGTTCAACTATTTCAGCGGAAGTTCAGGTTCGGCGGGCGCGCAGTAGAACAACAATTCAGAAGGGGCAATCACCATGGAAGACCTCGAAACACTCAAGGCCCAGCGAGAAATTCTTCAGGCACAGCTTGTGGACATCGACAACACCATCCGCGTTCATCAGGTTGCCGAGAAAGTACAGGTGATCGCGGCGATCCGGCTGAAGATGGCGGCCTACAACATCACGCTCGACGAACTGCGCGGAGAACTCACAAAGCCGCGCCATGCCGCGGCGAAAGGGAAGGAGACCGTCCCGGTGCGCTACCGGAATCCCGAGACTGGCGACACCTGGAGTGGCCGCGGCCGGCGCCCCAAGTGGATTGCCGCAAGCGCGGACGTCGACCGGTTTCGTGTGGGCTCGTAGGTATGGGAACGGCAACTTTGGGATATTCGACACGGGGCTCGCGTTGGCCCGCAACCTCGGTTTCCGATCAATAACACCGGCATCCGTCGGCTTGCGCTCTCACTTGCTGCGGACATCCGCGTGAAGGCTGTTGCGCCGGGCTTGGTCGATATAAGCGCGATAATGGTGGGCTTTAGGCCACTCGCTGTTTATCCGCGATGCGTCGTGGTTTCCGCACCGAAGCGTTCCACCACGAAATCAATAAAACTGCGCAGTTTTGGTGAAATGTGCCGATCGGGTAGGTATAGCAGGTTCAGTTGCCGCTCCGGCGCGGCGTAGTCCGGCAGCACTTCCACGAGCCGCTTTGAGCGAAGATCGTCGTTCACGAGGATTGCCGGAAGCAGTGCGATGCCCAGACCGCGCAATGCGGCTCGCCTCAACGCTTCGGAATTGTCGATCTTCAGGCGCCCGTCCACATGTACCGCCACGCGCCCTTCTGGTCCGTTCAGCACCCACTCGGAATGGGCCGCGTACCACTCGGACCGCGGTGGATACGCGTAAGTGAGACATTGGTGTGTGCGCAGCGCATCGGGCGTCGCAGGGACGCCCTGCGCCCTCAGGTAGGCGCGCGAAGCACATAAAACGAGCCGATACGGCATGAGCGGACGCGCGACCAGATCTGGATTGCCCAGCGCACCGATGCGAATCGCCGCCTCAAACCCATCGTTGAGAAGATCCGAGACAGCGTCGGTCGCGACGATATCCAGTTTTACCTCCGGATAGCGATCGCAGTATTCAGCAATGGCCGGAATGAGGCACTCGTTGCTGAACATGACAGGCGCCGTTACGCGCAAGCGGCCGCGCGGCGTTGCGAGATGATCGTGCGCTAGCCGTTCTGAATCGTCGATCAGGCCGAGTATCTCGACACAGCGCTCGTAGTAGGTCTGGCCGAACGCGCTCACCCGCTGCTTACGCGTGGTCCGATGTATAAGCCGTGTGCCTAGCCGCGCTTCGAGCGCCTGCAGGTGACTACCGATCATGGTCGGCGACAGGTCGCACGCTACCGCCGCTGCCGTGAGGCTACCTGTTTCCACCACGCGCACGAACACGGTCATTGCCTTGAGAAGGTCCATTACTCAATAATACCGGGTTCTGTGCCCGATCGGACTGCATTTATCAAACCCTGCTTGGGGAATAGAGTTCGGCTACGCGACGGCCTTTGAGGCAATTTCCAGTCGCGTTCTTTCTGGCACGGACACATGTACATTTCACTCTCCACGCGGCGGCAATCATCGCGACTCGCGTTGCTGGCGACGAGCCTCGGTTTTGTGCTCATCTGTCTCGACGTAACGGTCGTGAATGTCGCGCTCGCCCGCATCCGCGCGAGCCTCGCAATCGGCTCGACAGAGCTCGAATGGGTCGTCAACGCGTACACGCTCGCATTCGCCAGCCTGTTGCTCACGGCAGGCTCGCTCGCCGACCGTTTCGGCGCGCGTCTGATCTTCGTCTGCGGCTTCGCCGTCTTCACCGGCGCGTCGATCGGTTGCGGTCTCTCGGCCGACGCGACGGTGCTTGTCACATCACGGGGGCTGCAGGGAGTGGGCGCCGCCTTGTGCGTACCATCGTCGCTGGCGCTGCTCGGCGCCGCATTCCCGGATGCGCACGCGCGCGCCAAAGCCGTGAGCATCTGGGCCGGCACCGCAGCGCTCGCGCTCGGCGCCGGCCCTCTGGTCGGCGGCGTGTTGGTCGAACGCTTTGGTTGGTCGTCCATCTTCCTTATCAACGTGCCGATCGGCATTGTCGGGATCTGGCTTACGCTCGCGCATGCGCCTGATACCGTACGCCATGAGGCGCGCTGCATCGACCTTGCCGGACAACTGCTCGCGGTCGTGGCGCTATCCGTGTTGACGTACGCCGTTGTTGAAAGCGGCCGACGCGGCTGGACCAGCGCCCCGGTCATGACGGGCCTGGTGGCGGCGGTGGTGGCGGCAGCGGCGTTCGTCGTCATCGAAGGGCGCCGCGTGCAGCCGCTATTGCCGCTCGCGCTCTTTCGGAACGCCGTGCTGAATGTCTGTTCAATCACCGGCCTCACGCTGAATTTTGGCTATTACGGATTGATGTTCGCGATGAGCCTTTTCTTTCAGAATGCATGCCACTACACGCCGCTCGAGACCGGCATCGCGTTTCTGCCGATGACCGCAGTCGTGACAGTGGCCAACGTAGTATCGGGCCGTCTTACCGCACGCTTCGGTTATCGCCTGCCCCTGGTCGTCGGCCAGTCGCTGGCGGCACTCGGCTATGCCTTGTTGGCGTTCCTCCGCGCGGACAGCAGCGCGCTCGCCATTGCGTTGCCCCTATTGGCTGTGGGCACCGGCGTCGCGCTCGCGGTGCCGTCCATCAATACCGCTGTGCTCGCGCATGTCGACTCAGCGTCAATCGGTATTGCTTCGGGCGTGTTGAATACCGCGCGACAAGTCGGCGGTGTCGTGGGCGTTGGCGTATTCGGTTCGCTCGTGCGCCCCGAGTCCAGCGATGTCGCATCAGGACTGCATGTGGCCGTGATGCTAGCCTTCACGATGACATTGTTAAGTCTCCTGACTGTCCGGCTTGGCGTTGCAAAGCGAGCATCGTCGGTCGATGCAGGTGCGAGTTAAGCGCTTTTCGAGCGCCCCACGCGCGTATCGCCGAACCCATTCATATCCGACACCTTAATCCCCGTTGCCCGTACTTTTTTCCTCCGCGCGATGCGCGCGAACGTCCGCATTGTGTGGAGCATGTCCATCTATAAGTGCAGGCTTAGCTGTTCAGCGAAGGACCGTATCACTTCTTCATTGCGTGCAAGAAAGATCCACTGCCCGACGCGCGTCGATACGAGAAGCCGCGCTTCGACGAGGAGGGCGACATGCACCGATACCGTCGATTGGGAAAGACCGCTGCGTGCCTGAATCGCGTGCACAGGGACGCCGCGGCCCAGGTCGACAAAGCGGCCTGGAAAGGCCTCGGCGGGGACTTTCAACCAGGCGAGGATGTCGCGCCGCAGCGGATTCGCGAGCGCCTTGTGAATCAGATCGGTGTCTATCATTGAATTTCCCGCATATCGCCGCTGCCTCGATACGGCGGCGCCAGGAGTGCTCGCGCGATCGTTTCCACGGCGTTTTCGCCCAGGTCCTCCCGCACGAACGATAACGCCAGATGAATGCCTGCACTCGCGCCACCGGACGAGTACAGGTTGCCATCCTTCAGGCAACCCGGATTCGACATCACATGCACGAGTGGATATTCGGTGGCGAGCCGGTGCGCGTCGCGCCAATGCGTGGTCAGCCAGCGGCGGTCGGCGAGACCCGCGCGGGCGAGCAGAAATGCACCGTTCGAAATGGACGCGAGCCGGCGGGTTTTCGGTCCCGCATCGCTCAACCAGTCGACGAGTTCCCCATGCTCGCGCGCCGAGCCCACGGCCTGCGCCCCCGGCACCACGATAATGTCGAAAGACGTGCGCGTGTCGAGCAGGCATCCCGTCGCGCGCACGGCCGTGCCGTTCGAGGACAACACCGTCCCCGGCGCCGGGCCGATCAGATGCTGTTCATAAAGCACCCCGCCGAAGAGACGGTTGGCCCGATGAAACACATCCATCGGACCGCTCACTTCGAGCAACTGAAAACCCGTGTAGAGCATCATCGCGACACGCATGCGCGGTTACCCGGTGAGCGCTTGCGTAACGAGTGCGGCCTGCCGCGCCACGTGCGCCGAGTGATATCCCGGTGCGGTCGATGCAGAGGCGTCCGGTCCGACACCTTGCCGGTGGCCACGATCGCGCGTTCGAGCAGTTCGCGGCGCTCGCTGACGTAGCGTTCTGCTTCATCGTGCGTGATCACGCGCTGCTGGATCAGCTTGCGCGCGTAGAGGATCCGCACGCCGGGGTGATTGGCGATCGCGCGATACATGAGCGGCTGCGTGATCGCCGGCGTGTCCTGTTCCTGGTGCCCATACTTGCGAAAGCACACGAGATCGATGACGACGCTGCGCCTGAACGTGGTGCGATAGTCGACGGCCAGCCGCACCGCCAGCGCGACGGCTTCGGGATCGTCGCCATTGACGGCCAGGACGGACGCCTCGATCATCTTCGCGACGTCGGTCGTGAAGAACGACGAACGCGTGTCGCGCGGATCGGAAGTCGTGAAGCCAATCTGATTGTTGATGCCCATGTGAACGGTGCCGCCCGTGCCGTGGCCGCGCGTATAGGAGAGGCTCAGCGTTTCCATCACCGCGCCTTGTCCGCTCATCGCGGCGTCACCGTGAATTTCGACCGGCAGCACGTCGTCGCCGTGGTCGGTATCGGCAGCGCGAGCCAGTTCGGCCTTCGCGCGCGACATGCCTTGCACGACCGGGTTCACGCACTCCAGATGCGAAGGATTGAACGCGAGCATTACATCGACGCGGCCGTCGTCGGTCTCGACGGAACCCGTAAAGCCCTTCAGCGAGATACAGTTCATATTGCTCTTCGACGTAAGAGGCATTGCCCCCGAACAGGAAAGAACTCTGGCGTTCCTTCAGCATGATGAATCTGCCCTTGATCGGCGCGCGCCCGAGCGTCGAACGTCTAGCGCAACACATGAAGTGACGCCTATCGCTGCTTGCGGTCGCCCACGGTATCTCCAGGCATCGATGCGCGTCACAAGCATTGCCCTGGGCGGGAGACTTCCCGGTGCGTCCGGGTAGTGTGCCTCGTCGCAATCGTGTACACAGTCTAGTTAATCGATGCCTCGGCCGACATGCATGGATAGTGCGCTCGTCTGCCAGGTTGTGGAGTTTTCGGGCCACGCCGTGCATCTGCGCGTCAATTGTCGATTTGTTACGCCACGACACAATACTTTTTCCAAAGGCTGACGGCACGCGTACCTGACGATGCGGTAAGCTGCGCCACGACTTCGTTGAGGTATCAACGAAAACACAGTTATCACCATGAAGGTCACGGCATGAAAGTCGCCATTGTTGCATTCGATGGTGTGCAGGCGCTGGATGTGGCAGGCCCACTCGATGTGTTCGCCGAGGCGAATACTTTCCTTTCCGAGCATCAGCGATATGAAGTGACGCTTCTCGGACGCGAGGCGGGCACCGTTTCGTGCTCGAACGGCATGCAGCTGGCCGTGTCGTCCGGCTATGCCGACCGTGACATTGAATGGGACCTGCTGCTGGTAGCGGGCGGCCCGCAGTTGCCCGATGAGCCGCTGTCGAACGAGTTCCTCGCCTGGCTGCGGAACCAGGCGCACAACGCAGGCCGCTTCGGCTCCGTGTGCAACGGCGCTTTCGTGCTCGCGCATGCGGGTCTGCTTGATGGCAAGGAGGTAACGACGCACTGGTCGGACGCAAGCCGGCTGTCCCGTGAGTTTCCGCAGGCTAACGTGCAGCCGGACAGGATTTTCGTGCGCGACGGGCGGCTCTTCACGTCGGCCGGTGTGACTGCCGGGATCGATCTGTGTTTGTCGCTCGTCGCGGAGGACTTTGGGCACGAGCTGGCGGTGCGGGTCGCAAAGCGTCTCGTCGTGTATATCCAGCGCGAAGGCGGGCAGTCGCAATACAGCCCGTATATCGGTGCCGGCAAGGACGAAGACCCCATCATCGGCAAGGTCTATCGGTATGTGAGCGAGCACTTGACCGATGTCCTGTCGATAGAGGAACTCGCGAACGCCGCGTCGGTGAGCCGCCGCACATTGTCGCGGCTCTTCGCGAAGCACGCGAAGGTGACCCCTTCCGTATTCGTGGAGCAGGTTCGCGTCGACACCGCGAGAAAGCTGCTCGAGGACACCGATGCGCCGCTGAAGACGGTCGCATTCCATTGCGGCTTTCACAACGCCACCCATATGCGCGCGACTTTCTCGCGGCGGCTCAATGTGACGCCGAAGCAGTATCGGATGCGCTTCAGAGGGGAAGAGGCGAATGCGCGGCAATGATCCGATTGTGGCGGCAGCGGGCGCGTCGTCCCTGTCATCCGATACCTGTGCCGGTTCGGTGCAGGCCCTTCCGGATATCATCGAGCCGGGCTTATCCATACTGTTCTGCGGGATCAATCCGGGTTTGAGCGCGGCCTCGTCAGGGCACCACTTTGCCGGCAGAGGCAATCGATTCTGGAAAGTGCTCCATCGTGCGGGCTTCACGAGCGAGGAGTTTCGTCCCGAGAACGACAGGCACTTATTGACGTGCGGCTGCGGACTGACTGCCGCCGTCCCGCGCGCTACCGTGCGGGCGGATCAGTTGCAGCGAGCGGAGATTCGAGCCGCCGCCGCGCAGTTCGAACTGAAAGTCCGGCATTTCGCGCCGAGATTCATCGCGTTCCTGGGCAAGCTCGCACTGGCCGAAATGTCTGGTCAGCGCAATATCGAATGGGGATTGCAGGCGACCGACTTCGGCGGCGCACGCACATGGGTGCTACCGAACCCGAGCGGCCTTAACCGTTCGTTCAGCCTCGATGCGCTGGTGAGCGCCTATCGTGAGTTGCGGATTGCTGCTCAGGCCTCAGCCATCGACTGAACGCCTGGATGGTCCGCCGCGACGCAATCCGCCCGTACCCCTTGGCCTGATGCGCGCGGCTCGCTTTCGCAGCGGCCTGGCAAGATTCTGGTATTGGACGACCCAAAACCCCTCAAGCCCGCGCTTCATGAAATGGGCATTGTCTCCGACAATAAAGCAGTAGGTGCACAGCAACGAACCGCGCTGAGCCGACGGTTGATTACTCACATCAGCAAGTAGAGCTAACGAAATGAGAGTTGGAGATGTCTCTCGCGAGCAATGCCTCGCTCAACAGGAGTAGCTGATTCCCCATGAATGCGAATCCCACGACGACTGCTACGGAAGCGGCCACGGTCCCGCAAGCTCGCGAACCTGGCCCCATGCGACTAGCGTCGGTTCCTGCGCCGGTTGCCGAGCCTGCCGGGGCAACGGTGCCGCAAGCGGGCCTCTCCGGGCGTATCGCGCTCGGGCTGATCGGCATGCTGTTCGCGTCGTTGCTGGCGATCCTCAACGAACAGGTGACGGCGGCCGCGATGGCCGATATACAGGGCGCGTTCCTCGTCGGACACGACGACGGCACCTGGCTTACCGCGCTGTTCGAAGCAGCGAACGTGGCGACGATGGTGTTTGCGCCATGGTTCGGCACTACGTTCACGCTCAAGAGGTTCACGATCGGCGCAGTCATCGCAACGATGTTCTTTGGTTTGCTGTGCCCATTCGCACCGAACTTGCCGGCACTTTACTCGTTGCGGATATTGCAGGGAATCGCAGGCGGATGTCTGCCGCCGATGCTGATCATCGTCGCACTGCGCTATTTGCCGCCCGATCTGAAGCTGTACGGTCTCGCCGGCTATGCACTGACGGCAACTTTCGGACCGGCGCTCGGCGCACCGCTCGCCGCGCTGTGGACCGAGTTCGTCGATTGGCGCATGGCGTTCTGGCAGATCATCCCGCTTGGCGCGCTGTGCTGCGTTGCGATTCAGCAGGGACTGCCCGCGGATCCGGTGAAGCTCGAACGGTTTCGCGCATTCAACTGGTTCGGTTTCCTGACGGGATTTCCCGCTGTTGCGATGCTTGTGACAGGCATTTTGCAGGGCGACCGGCTCGACTGGCTCGGCTCGGAGTTCATTCGTGTGATGTTCGGCGCGGGCGGGCTGCTGATGGTCGCGTTCCTCGTCAACGAGTGGTATCAGCCAGTGCCGTTTTTCAAGCTTCAATTGCTGGCACGCAGAAACTTTACGCACGGGCTGTCGACGCTGGTCGGGACCGTGATTCTGCTGGTGGGCGTCGCGGCCATTCCCGGCCAGTTTCTGGCGAAAATTCACCTGTACAGGCCGCTGCAAACGGCGCCGCTGTCGTTGCTTCTGGCCGGCCCTTTGCTCATCACACTACCGCTGACAGCCGCTCTCTTGAATAGGCGCCGCGTCGACCACCGCTGGGTGATCGCGATAGGTATCACGCTGATGTTGACGACTTGCGCGCTGGGCACTTTCATGACGTCCGCGTGGATCCGCGACAATTTCTATATGCTTCAGGTGCTACAGATCGTCGCACAGCCGCTGACGATCATGTCGATCCTGATGGGTGTCACGACGGGCCTGCCGCCTGCCGAAGGTCCGTTCGCCTCGGCGATGTTCAATACCGTCAAGACGTTCTCGGCAGCCGTGGCAAGCGGGCTCATCGAAGCGGTGGGCACCGCGCGCGAGCATTTCCATTCGAGCGTGCTGGTGGACCAGTTCGGCAATCGCGCACTGATCGCGAACCAGGGCGTCGACGCGGCCTATGGTCTCGGCCAGATCGCGCACCGCATTCACGAGCAGGCAGTCGTTCTCACCTCCGCCGATCTTTATCGCGTGATGGCGTGCGTCGCCGTTGTGCTTCTTTTTCTGGTTCCCGTGCTGCCGGTTCGTATCTATCCGCCGTGGAGTACTACGCCGCCCTCTTCGCATTGAGGAACGATTTCCATGTCATCGACCACTCCATCCCCCTTGAAGATTTCCCGTATCGCCGCAGCCATCATCGTGATCGGCCTCGTTGTATGGGCTTGCGTCCGGCTCTTTTCCAGCGCGAGTACGGAATCCACAAACGATGCGTATGTGACCGCCGACTTTACGCTCGTCGCGCCGCGTGTCCCGGGACAGGTCACGGACGTCTTCGTCAACGATAATGAGGATGTGAAAGCGGGCCAGCTGCTCGTGCGTATCGACGACCGCGACTATCGCGCCGCGTTGATGAGCGCAACGGCTGAGGTCGCTGCGGCGAAAGCGTCGGTCGCGAACTTCGATGCCGAGATCGCGCGGCAGCCGTCGCTCGTCGATCAGGCACGCGCGACCTTGCGCGCCGATGAGGCGTCGATCGGATTTGCACGCGCCAATGCAGCGCGCTACCAGAATCTGTCGGCAACCGGCGCGGGCACCGCACAGGAGCAGCAACTGTCGTCGAGCACACTCGCACAGCAGCTTGCACAGCAGGCGCGCGATCAGGCTGCGTTGCTCGCCACCCAGCAGAATCTCGACGTGCTGCGTACGCAACGCGACAAGGCGGCCAGCGCACTGCAACACGCCGAGGCGGTACAGGAACAGGCCCGGCTGAACCTCTCCTATACGGAGATCCGCGCGCCCGTCGACGGCAAGGTGGGGCGCCGCTCGGCACGGGTCGGCGCATTTCTCACGCCGGGGGCGGCGGTTCTCGCCATCGTGCCGCTGTCGAACGCGTATGTGATTGCCAATTTCCAGGAGAGCCAGATTACCAACATGCGACCCGGGGAGGCGGTGCGCGTGACGGTGGATAGTCTTCCTGGCGTCGTCATCCGCGGCCGCGTCGATAGCCTGGCGCCGGCGACAGGCGTGAGCTTTGCGCCGATCGCGCCGGACAACGCGACCGGCAACTTCACGAAAGTCGTGCAGCGTGTGCCTGTGAAGATCACGATCGATCATGGACAGTTGGCGGCATCCGCGTTGAGCGTGGGGCTGTCGGTCGAAGCCGAGGTCGCGGTGGGCCGCAACGGACAAGCGACGGCTGAGGGAGCGGAAAGAAAATGAACGGCAACACATACGCTCTCCGCCCGATGATCGCGGCGATTCTGGCTTGCGTCGCGATGGCGGGCTGCACGGTGGGTCCGAACTTCGAACGTCCGCAATCGGCCACGCCGGATGTCTTCGACCGGACGCAAGCCGCGCAGTCGCCGAGCAAGGCTGTCGAGGCACAATTCGGTCCGGACTGGTGGACGCTCTTCAACGATCCGATCCTGAACGACCTGGAAAAGCGGCTCGCCGACCAGAACCTGAGCGTGGCCGCAGCCTCCGCGCGTTTACTGCAAAGCCGTGCCGAACGCCGCGTGGTCGGTGCCGCCGAATATCCGACGCTCGGCGGCGCCGCGTCGTACAACCGCGAACGCGGCAGCGAAAACGGCATTCTGTCGTTGCTCGGCGTGACGCCGTCGCAAAGTCAGCCGCTATCGGCTTCTGGCAGTGCGCCGCTTGGCGTAGCCGCGATGCCGGGCTCGAAAGGGTCGCCGGCCTATAACGTATATCAGGCGGGCTTTGACGCGTCATGGGAACTCGACCTGTGGGGCCGCGTCCGCCGCAGCGTCGAAGCGGTCACTGCGCAGTCCCAGGCATCGTACGAGGACCGCAACGCGATACTGCTGAGCGCACGCGCCGAGCTCGCGCGCGACTATATCGAGTTGCGCGACACGCAGGATCTGCTGCAGATCGCGAAGGAAAATCTCGCCATCGCCAACGGTGCGCTGAAGCTGACGCGCGATCGCGCACGTGAGGGCGTGACGACCGATCTCGACGTGTCGAACGCAGCGGCGCAGGTCGAGAACATTGAAAGTCTGATTCCGACGCTCGAATCGCAAAGCGAAACGACGATCAACGCGATCGGCTTGCTGCTCGCGCAGGAGCCCGGCGCGCTGCGGCAGACGCTTGCGGAGCCGCGTGAAGTGCCCGCGCTGCCCGTGCAGGTGCCGATTGGCTTTCCATCCGAACTGGTGCAGCGCCGGCCCGACATCCGCAGGGCGGAGGCGGAACTGCATGCGGCCACCGCGAAGATCGGCGTCGCCAAGGCCGATTTTTATCCCCGCATCACGCTGAACGGCAGCGCGGGGTTGCAGAGTCTGCAATTGTCGAGCCTGGGCAGTTGGGCATCCGGGCAATTCGTCGCGGGGCCGTCGATCACGCTGCCGATATTCGAAGGCAGGCGTCTGAAGGGCATGCTTCAACTACGCGAGGCGCAACAGCAGGAGGCCGCGATCGTCTACAAGCAGACGGTGTTGAACGCGTGGAGGGAAGTGGACGATGCCCTCGTCACTTACGATGCCGAGCAACGTCGCCGCGATCGGCTTAGCCTTGCAGTCAGCATGAATGAACGTGCGCTCGCGGTGGCACGCGACCGTTACAAGGCTGGGGCGCTCGATTATCTCGACGTCCTGAATGTGCAGAGGCAGTTGCTCGACGCGCAGAGCAATCTGCAGAAAAGCAAAGCTGCTGCGGCAACGAATCTCATCACGCTTTGCAAAGCGCTGGGGGGAGGGTGGGAGTCGACTTACGGCGGGTAAGGCGGGGAGGCTGCTGCTCGCACGGCGCGGCGCGGCGCGGCGCGGCGCAACCCATTTTGCCGAAGCCGTGAGTTGCCTCGCGTCGATCTCAGACCTTGTGTCAAGGAATCTTCCGCACCCATTGGTTGCGCCAGTCCGGCGCTTCGAAGGCGTCGGCAAAGTACTGGGTTTCGTGGGCCACCTTGCCGTCGCGGAACTCCATGATGCTGACGGTGTAAGCCGTTCGCCCCGTGTAGGAAATGGTGTATTCGGTGATCCATAGATCGCCCGCGCCCACGATGCGCCTGACTTCGAATCCCGATGGCTTGCCCGGATGGTGGCCGCGAAGCGCCTGCAAGTCGACTCGCCCGACGATGCGTTCACCCGATTGCGGGTAGTCGCAGATCACGTCTTCAGCGTAAATGGCATGTTCGGCGTCGAGATCGCCCTGTGCCGATGCTTGCCAGTGCGCGTTCAGTGCTTCGCGTATCGTCGCCTGTTTCATCGCAGTCTCCAGACTAGGGTGCTATGCGACGCAGCGTAGACGCGCGGCTGACGACCGGTCAAGTAGTGCAAGCGCCGGCGCGTTCGCCCGAAATGCGCGCGCGAAGCCGCGGCGTCGCGAAGTCGAGGAACGCGCGCAGCTTCAGCGGCAGCGGCGTTTGTCCGGCGTGCACGAGGCTGACCGGTAGCGGCGCCGCTTCGAATGCTTCGAGCACGACGCGCAGCTCGTTCGCGCGGACCGCATCGGCGACCTGGTAGGACAGCACACGAATCAGTCCCACGCCGAGGATCGCGGCCGCGATCGCCGCGTCCGCCGTGTTGACCGCGAAGCGCGATTGAACCGGTACCGACACTTCGGACTTGCCGGACCCGAAGCTCCACGCCCGCATCGACTCCAGTGCTTCAAAAGTGATGCAGCGATGTGTGTCGAGGGCCGCCGGCCGTTCCGGCACCCCATGCGCATCGAGGTACGCGGGACTGCCGCAGATGACCCGCCGCACGGTGCCCACCTGCTTTGCGACGAGCGTGCTATCCGGCAACTGGCCGATCCGGATTGCGACGTCCGCATGCTCGTCCATCAGATGCACGACGCGGTCGGTCAGCATGAGGTTGATGTCGATCTCCGGGTACTGCGCCAGAAAATCCGCGATCACCGGCGTGACGTGCAGGCGGCCAAACGCGATCGGCGCCGTGACGACGAGTTCGCCCCTCGGTGCCGCATATTCGCCGGTCGCGGCGCGCTCGGCCTCGCCGATCTCTTCGAGAATGCGCCGGCACGCGGCCACGTACGAGCTGCCGGCTTCGGTCAACGACAGCTTGCGCGTCGTGCGATGCAGCAGGCGCGTTTTCAGGTGCGCTTCCAGTTCTCCCACTTTGCGGCTGACGGTGGCGAGCGGCATGTCCAGGTGGCGCGCGGCCGCCGACAGACTGCCTGCATCGACAACCGCGACGAGGATCGACATGGCTTCGAGACGATTCATGATCCTATCAACTGGTGGAAGGATGAATCTCGATCCTGATGGATTCTCTTTGCGAATGCAAGTGCGTAGCCTTGGAGTTGAATCCCGGACCGCGGCATGTTGCTGCAAAGGCCGGAGCATACGAACAACAAGGAGATGGCCGTGCCCGGATCAACCACCGTAATCGATAGTCCTGCACCGCCGCCGCTCGCTTCGCGCGGCAAGATCATGATGATGGCGATCGTCGCCGGCGCGGTGATCACCAACCTGTATTGCACGCAGCCGATCCTGCCGCTGATCGCGACGGACCTCGGAGTAGACGCTACGACGGTCGATCTCGTCGCCGCCGCCGGCCTGCTGGGTTTCTCCGGCGGCCTTGCGTTGCTGTTGCCGCTCGGCGACCGCTTCGATCGCCGCAAGCTGGTGTTGGTGCAGATCGCGCTCGCGATCGTATTCGGCATTGCAGCAGCCGTCGCGCCCGGCATCTGGGCGCTTGTCGCGGCGGCGTTCGGGCTTGGCGCCGTGAGCTGCGTGCCGCAGCAACTGGTGCCGTTCGCGGCGGCCATGTCGTTGCCTAGCCAGCGTGGGCGCAACGTCGGGACCGTCGTGAGCGGGATCATGATCGGCATCCTCGCCGGCCGCACGGTCGCCGGCGCAATCGGCGCGGCGTACGGCTGGCGTGCGGTGTACGGCTTTGAAGCGGCGTTCATGGTGCCGGTCGGGATTGCCGCGGCTTCACTGTTGCCGCGTGGCGTGCCGTCGACGAATCTGTCCTACGGTCGCCTGCTCGCGTCGCTATGGCCGCTTGCTCGGGACAATCGGCCCATCCGCGAGTCGATGATCATTCAGGCATTGCTGTGGGCCTGTTTCAACGCGTTCTGGGTCAATCTCGCCGCGCTGCTCGCGAACGGACCGTGGCATCTCGGCAGCGCGTGGGCGGGCGCCTTCGGCATCATCGGCGCGGCCGGTGCGCTCGCGGCTTCGCTCGGCGGCAATGCGACGGACCGAATCGGCTTTCGCAAGGTGATCGGCGCGAGCATCGGCATCGTCACGCTTTCGTACGTGCTGCTCTCCGGCGCGGCGACCTCGCCGACTTTGTTGATCGTCGGCGTGATCGTGCTCGATGTCGGCGTGCAGTCCGGTCTGGTGTCCAACCAGACCCGCGCGTTCGCGGTGGATCCGAAGGCCCAGGGCCGCATCAATAGCCTCTATATGACGGCGACGTTTTTTGGCGGTGCAGTGGGTGCGACGGTCAGCGGCTGGTTGCTGACGCGCTTTGGCTGGAACGGCATTGTTGTCTTCGGCATCGTGCTCGGTGTTCTCGCTTCGGCGATCCACTGGTTCGGTGCACCGCGTGCAGCGGCGAACGAGGTGCAGGCAAACCCGGATTAGATGAACCGAGGAAGCCGGGCGGCTGGAGATGAAAAAAGTGAATTCAGGCCTGCCTGGTTTTTCTCGTTGTCGTTGGGACTCATAGTGGTCCGAATCGAAGCTTGTTCAATGGAGAAGTGAAAGTGAAATTCTCGATGAAATCTCAAATCCGCGCGGATGACCATTCGATGATCGAGCATGCGCTGAAGTCGGTCGATGCCGACGCGAAAGTCGACGTCGACGTCGATAAGCAAACCGTGAGCGTCGACTCGTGGCTGATGCCCGAGGAGTTTATCGTCGCCTTCACCGATGAAGACCTCGACGTGGCGATTACCGAATGGTGAGATGCGCAAGGCAGCGCGGTTGCGGCGCGCCGCGCGGTGCGGCCGTGGCCCGGATGTGCCCAAACCTGGCCCGCAGCCAGTTGATTTGCTGGCGTGAGCCGCGTCGATTGTCGTCAGAATCCGATAGAACCGAGCCACTTCTTACTGTTTATCCGGGACGCACATCAAAAGAGTGCGAAGTGGGCTGCGCTTCATACGGCAACCCCGTCGAAAGCACGCCGCGCAACTGGCAGGGGGAATACGCTGTTCTTGAGTCGGAAGGGAAATCGTCTTCTTTTGTCCACTTCAATGCAGGTCCGGTATGACCCAAAACCCCAATCTCGCTCCTCAGAAAATTCAGCCTTCAGGAACGGTCGGCGAATCGATGTCGGGTGCCGACATCATCTTGCGTGTACTCAGCGAACAGGGCGTCGATACGGTGTTCGGCTACAGCGGCGGCGCGATACTGCCGACTTACGACGCGGTGTTCCGCTTCAACGAGCAGCATGCTGACACGCCGGAACGCCAGATCAACCTCGTGGTCCCCGCCAATGAACAGGCCGCGGGATTCATGGCGGCAGGCTATGCGCGTGCGAGCGGAAAAGTCGGTGTTTTCATGGTCACCTCGGGTCCCGGCGCGACCAATGCCGTGACGCCGATTGCCGATTGCAATGGCGATTCGGTGCCGGTGGTGCTGATCTGTGGGCAGGTGCCGCGCGCGGCGATCGGCAGCGATGCGTTTCAGGAAGCGCCGGTGTTCAACATCATGTCGGCGTGCGCGAAGCAGGTGTTTCTGGTCACTCATCCTGACAAGCTCGAACAGACGCTACGCAGCGCGTTCGAAATCGCACGCACTGGCCGCCCTGGTCCCGTCGTCGTGGACGTGCCCAAAGATATCCAGAACTGGACCGGCACCTGGCAGGGCCACGGCACGCTGGAATTTCGCGGGTATTCGGATCGTCTTCGCAAGGTCGCCAAAGGCGCGCGTTTCGAAGACAGCAAGCGCGCCGGATTCTTCAATCTGCTTCGAGAAAGCAGGCGGCCGCTGCTGTATGCCGGTGGCGGCGTCATTGCGGCCGGTGCGGCCGCCGAGTTGCGCCAGTTCGCCGAGCGCTATCGCATACCGGTGGTGAGTACGTTGATGGGGCTCGGCTCGATATCCGCGAAACACGAGCTCGGCCTCGGCATGCTTGGCATGCACGGCTCGGCCTGCGCGAACTACGCGGTGGAAGATTGCGACTTTCTTATCGCGGTGGGCGCGCGGTTCGATGATCGTGTCGCGGGTGGCCGGCCGCACGCATTCGCGCCGCGGGCTCGCCATGTCGCGCACATCGACATCGACGAGGCGGAAATCAACAAGGTGAAACATGCGCACTGGACTCACGTGGGCGATGCCAGGGATGCCTTGCTATCCTTGATGAATCACGACACGGATGTCCAGGCTCCGCCAGCATGGCTCGATCACGTCAGGCAACTGAAGCAGCGCTTCGGGATGAACTACGACCGCAACAGTGCGTTGATCCAGCCGCAGCGGGTGGTCGAGAAGCTGAGCGAGATGACAGGCGGCCGGGCAATCGTCACCACCGGCGTGGGCCAGCACCAGATGTGGGCCGCGCAGTTCTTCGACTTCGTCGCGCCGCGCAGTTTTCTGACGTCCGGCAGCATGGGGACGATGGGCTTCGGGCTACCTGCCGCGATCGGCGCGCAACTGGGGCGCCCGGACGCGCTCGTGATCGATATCGATGGCGACGGCAGCCTGCGCATGAACATCGGAGACCTGGAGACCGCCACGACGTATGGCGTGCCGGTTAAAGTGCTGCTGCTGAACAATAGGGGCGACGGAATGATCCGGCAGTGGCAGCGTCTTTTCTATGACGGCCGCCTATGCGTGAGCGACAAGTCGCTGCATCGGAAGGACTTTGTGATGGCGGCGCAGGCAGATGGGTTCGAATTCGCGCAGCGCGTCGCATCGCTCGCCGAACTCGATCAGAAGCTCAGGGATTTTATCGATTTCGAAGGACCGGCTTTTCTCGAAGTGATGATCGATCAGAACGCCGATGTGTTTCCGATGGTCGGACCCGGTCAGAGCTACGCTGAGATGATTACCGGGCCTTTTATCCCGTCACGCAGCGAACGCAATACGGGCGACGGGCATGCGGGGCATCAGGCAGCTTCCGATATGTTCTAGGAGTCGCTTTTCGTCTGTGATCGACGCGCAATGTCAGTACTTCGGCCTCCATTCTGGATAGGCGACTGCGCCGCGTCTTCCACCAGTGCCAATTTAATCGTTTGTTATCCTAAGCGTTCGCGGGGGCATCGCGCATATCTGTGCAATCGGTGTCCCGCCGATGTTCCCGAATATTGGAAAGATCATTCCCGCGCCTGCGGGATTATCGTGCCGAGTTCTCGCAGGTAATCTAGGGAAGCTGGTTCCGGGAGGCGAAGCCTCCAATACTTGATAGAGAGATCGAAAATGAAACTGCTTTCTGCTGTTGTTCTTGCCCTTTCCTTGTCGGCTAGCTTCGCCGCACGCGCGCAATCCGTTGCCGCTCCGCAAACCGATGTTCAACAAACGGCTCAAGCGGATACGCCTCGCGCGACGCACGAGCGCATGCCGCTTCGTCGTACCACGAGGCCGGCGGCGGACGCGAACGCTTGTGTCGGTCCTAACAGCTTCTGCAATATCTTCTTCGGTAGCTAAGCCTGGTGGTGCTCTATTCACTCAGCCGCCAAAGCGAAGGGTGACTTGGAATTCGGCGCACAATGGGCAGGGGCAGGCCGCGCCGCTCGCGCACTGGTTGCCCGCGGCCGAACTGATGGCGCAACGGGAGCGGGAAACGCGGGAGGTATCCAGCGGCTGCAAGCGGTGCGGCGCCGAGCAGTCCGGTCTGCTCGCCTCGCACCGCTCGACAGCATCGGCACGCGCCCGCGACGCGCGACTTGATGTTCTCTCAACCTTGGCATCGGTGCCGTGCCCACCCGTTCGATCGAGTGCGGCTGAATTCGGCGGTTTGCTGGTGAAAAAGATAAAGGCGGACAGGCATGCAACGCAAATTCGACGATCTGCTGCTCGGCAGCATCGAGCTTTTCTGTTTTGCGGCGGAGCTCGGAAGCTTCACGCTTGCGGCCAATGCCGCGAGCGTCACGCCAGCGGCGGTAAGCCGGTCCGTGGCGCGGCTGGAGGAGCGGCTGGGCGCGCGGCTCTTCGTGCGTACCACGCGCCAGATCCGCCTGACCGACGCGGGACGACGCTACTTCGAGCAGTGCCGCGAGGCGCTGTCGCAGCTCGCCGATGCCGAGCGCGAAGTCACGGGCGAGCAGACCACGCCCGCCGGCGTGCTGCGCATCAGCATGCCGACGCCATATGGGCACTACCGTGTGTTGCCGTTGCTGCCGGCGTTTCGCGAGCGCTATCCGCACGTGCACGTCGAGACTCACCTTAGCAACCGTAATATCGACTTTGCGGACGAAGGTTTCGATCTGGCAATACGCGGACGTGCGCCGGCCGATTCGAGTCTCGTGGCACGCAAGCTGGAAGATGCGGAAATGGTCGTAGTGGCCGCGCCGGGCTATCTGAAGCGCGCGGGAGTGCCTGAAACGGTTGCGGACCTGGAGACGCACGAGTGCATCCAGTTTGACCTTCCGAGCAGCGGCCGTCGTCTTGCCTGGACCCTGCCGGACCCGCTCGACGACGGCGATGTGCTCACGAGCGGAAGCTATGCAACGTCTGGCGATGCGCTCGCCGGTGTGACGCTCGCGCGTGCCGGCGCGGGTCTCTTTCAAACGTATCGTTTCGTCGTGCAAGACGACTTGCGCGAAGGCAGGCTCGTGGAGGTCTTGCGCAAAGCAGGCGGACGCACGCGGCCGTTCATCCTGCTCTATCCACACGCGCGTTATCTGACTTCGCGCGTGCGGGCTTTCGTCGATTTTCTTGTCGAACAGTTGGCGAAGCCGACAAGCGCCACGCCGCCCATAGGCCACCGGTGCACTTCTACGCAACGAATGAAATAAGTATGACTAACAAAATATCAATTCTTGTGCCTCGTGGACAACGATTCTGACGCCGGCAAGCCAGGCCGACATTAAGTACATACAGAGAATCGACTCCCCGCATGCTCGCGAAAATGACGCATTTAACGCGTGAAAAAAGCTTGCATTTCGCGTGGGGAAAACTATCTTGAGTTAACAAAACGATTCTTTGTCTGGCAGCGGAGGAGACCCATGCCGGCCACACGTATGATGATTGCGCGTCGTGCCGGCGTGAGCGTGGCCACGGTCGATCGCGTGCTGCGCGACGACCAGGGGGTTCGCCCGGAAACGGCCGAGCGCGTACATCTCGCGCTGGCCACGCTGCGTGACGAACGCGCTAGCCGCGGCCGGCCTGCGAAAACCACATCGTTTCGGGTCGCGTTCGTCCTGCCGCAAATCAACTCCCGCTTTCTCGATCAGGTCGAGCGCGATATCGCGCTGTCGGCCAGCTTTTTTCGCGAGCATCGCCTCGTCCCCTCGTTTTACCGTTGCGACCTTTCCAGCCAGCGCGACGCAACCGCACTCGCGCAGCAACTGATCGACTACGACGCGCTCGTACTCGTGCCGCTCGATTACCCATGGGTCGAGCGGATGATTCAGGACATGACCGATGGGAACGTGCCCGTCGTCACGGTCTTTTCGGATTTGCCGTCGAGCGCGCGGGCTGCATATGTTGGCGTCGATAACCGGATGGCCGGAAGAACGGCGGCACTGCTGATGGGACGCTTCGTGGGCTCGCGCATCGGCACGGTCGCCGTGCTGTCGGCGTCCTCGCGTCTCTACGATCAACTCGAGCGTCGCACGGGTTTCTCCCAGGTGCTCGAGGAAGACTTCCGCAACCTGCGCTGGCTGACCGAGCCCGATTTCGCCGAAGACGACGAAAGCGCCGGTCTGGCTGTGCAAGGGCTGATGGCGGGGCACCCCGATCTCGTCGGCGTGTATGTGACGGGTGGCGGCATTTCCGGCATCGCTTCGACGTTGCAGGAATCGGGCGACAAGACGCGCGTCGTATTGATCGGCCACGAGTGCACGGCCGACACGCGCAGGCAACTGTCGGAGCGGGCGATCGACGTCATCCTCGATCAGGATGTGCGCGGCATTGTCCATTGGGCCGGGCTTGCCGCCATCAATTTTCTGAACGACGTGCGCGGCGTGCTCGCCATTCCGACGCTCGAAACCCGTATTTATCTTCGTGAGAATGCGCATGCCTGAAGCTCGCGACACGCGGACGGCTCGCTGAGTCCGCCAGAGCTGAAATACAGCGTCCGGCGCATGGGCGCTGCTGTCATCAGGTTGGAGACCCGACAGAGACAAGGAGAAGACACATGTTACGTCTTACGTCAGCAAGGATAATCGCGGCGCTCCTCGCGTCGCTGGGACTGAGCTTCGGATCGGCGGCGCACGCGCAGGGCAAGCAGTTAACGCTATGTTGGGCCGCGTGGGACCCCGCTAATGCGCTCGTCGAATTATCGAAAGACTTTACTGCGAAAACCGGTATTGCGATGAAGTTCGAATTCGTGCCGTGGACGAGTTACGCAGATCGCTTCCTCAATGAACTGAATTCGCACGGCAAGCTGTGCGATCTCATCATTGGAGATAGTCAGTGGATCGGCGGTGCCGCGGTCAATGGGCACTACGTGAAGCTGAATGACTTCTTCGACAAGAACAGGATATCGATGAACGACTTCGTGCCGGCGACCGTCGTCGGCTACGCGGAATGGCCGAAGGACACGCCGAATTATTGGGCGCTGCCTGCGATGGCGGACGCAGTAGGCTGGACCTACCGCAAGGACTGGTTTGCCAGGCCCGAGCTGCGCGCGGAGTTCAAGCAGAAGTACAAGCGTGAACTCGAACCGCCCACCACAATGGACGAACTCAAGCAGACCGCCGAGTTCTTCCAGGGGCGCAAGATCGACGGCAAGACCGTATATGGCGTGTATATCTTTACGGAGCGCGGCTCGGAAGGGATCACGATGGGCGTGACCAACATGCTCTACAACTACGGTTTCGAATACCAGGACCCCAAGAAGCCGTATCACCTCGACGGCTTCGTGAATTCGCCGGGTGCCGTCAAGGGGCTCGAATTCTATAAGGCGCTTTATAAGTGCTGCACCGCGCCCGGCATGACGAACGCCTACATGCAGGAAGGACTCGATGCGTTCAAGTCGGGGCAGGTCGCGATGCAGATGAACTGGTTCGCCTTCTTCCCCGGCCTGTACAAGGACCCGAATGTCGGCGGCGACAAGATCGGCTTCTTCGTCAATCCAAAGGAAACGAAGCAGTTCACGCAGCTTGGCGGGCAGGGCATTTCGGTCGTGTCCTACTCGGATCACAGGGCTGACGCGCTCGAATACATCAAGTGGTTTGCGCAAGCCGACGTGCAGAAGAAGTGGTGGCAACTCGGCGGATACTCGGCGGCGAAGTCGGTGGTGGACGCGCCGGACTTTCCGAAGAGCGCGCCCTTTGCGCCGGCCTTCCTGAAGTCGATGTCGATCGTCAAGGACTTCTGGGCCGAGCCTGCGTATGCCGAGTTGCTGCTCGACATGCAAAAGCGCGTGCACGACTATGTAGTGGCCGACAAGGGGACTTCAAAAGAAGCGCTCGATCTGCTCGTCAAGGACTGGAACAAGGTCTTCAAGGCGGAAGGGAAGAACTAGCCTCAACGCACATAAACGCAAATGAACGCACATGAACGCACATGAACGCGCGGACCGCTAAGCCGGTTTATCCTGGCGGTCCGCGAACACAAGGAGCTGGGCATGTTGGCAAACAAGCCTTTTCCTGCGGAAGGGTTGCAGACAAAAGCGCGGACGCGCGCGGGCGCGCGCCTGCATGGACTGTCTGACCGCACCATCGCGTGGCTGTTCATTCTTCCGACCATCGTGCTGCTGCTCGCCATCAACATTTTTCCGTTGATCTGGGCATTACGGCTGTCGTTCACGAACTTCAAGTCGAACATGCCGAGTGTGCCCGCGCGCAACGTCGGCATCAGCAATTACACGGACATACTCACCGACGAAGACATCTGGTACGCGATGCAGGTGACGGCGCGCTTCGTGTTCTGGTCGGTCGGGCTCGAGGTGCTGCTCGGCTTCGGGCTCGCGCTGCTGATCAACCGTCAGTTTCGCGGCCATAGTTTCTGGACCACGCTGATTCTGCTGCCGATGATGCTGTCGCCCGCTGTTGTCGGCAACTTCTGGACCTTTCTGCTGCAGCCGCAAACGGGCCTTTTCAACGACATCGTCAGCTTTTTCACGGGCATTGCACCCAACTCGTTCCAGATGATCGGCGACGTGCCGCTCGCGCCGTGGACGATCGTGATGGTCGATACGTGGATGTGGACGCCCTATGTGATGCTGATCTGCCTTGCGGGATTGCGTTCGATTCCGGACTACATCTACGAAGCGGCCGAAGTCGATCGCGCGTCGCCGTGGCGGCAGTTCTGGTCGATCACGCTGCCGATGACGCTGCCGTTCCTGATGCTCGCGATTCTGTTTCGCGGTATCGAGAACTTCAAGATGTTCGACATGGTGAATCTGCTGACGTCCGGCGGGCCGGGCTCGGTGACGGAAACGGTGTCGATCACGCTCAAGCGCGCGGCCTTCGAGAAGTGGCAGACGGGTTACTCGTCCGCGCTGGCGATCATTCTGTTCGTCGTCGTGTTCGGTGCGGCGAATATCTATGTGAAGGCGCTCAACCGGGTGAAACAGCGATGACAGACCTTGCACTTCAACAGTCGGTGGTCGCTGCATCGCCGCGCAGCAGGAGATTGGCCGCTGTCGTCGTGATCGCCTATGCGCTGATTGCGACGCTGCCGATCGTCTGGATCATTATGACGAGCTTCAAGACACAGGAAGACGCGATTGCGTATCCGCCCGTCGTCGTGTTTCATCCGTCGATGGAAGGCTATGTGAACCTCTTCACGATCCGCTCGCGGCAGACGCCGGAGTTCATCGCCAGTTTGCCGCCCGCAGAGACCTGGTACGACCGCGATGTGCGAAAGCGCAATATGGTGATCGCGGGGCCGTCGAAAGTCCTGCCGCGTTTTGTCAATTCGCTCGTGATCGGTTTTGGTTCGACCTTTCTCGCAGTGTTTTTCGGCACGCTCGCCGCCTATGCGTTCTCGCGCTTCAAGGTTCCGCTCGCCGACGATCTGCTGTTCTTCATTCTGTCCACGCGGATGATGCCGCCCATCGCCGTGGCCATTCCCATCTATCTGATGTACCGGGCGCTAGGGCTCGCCGACAGCTACCTGGGCATGATCGTGCTGTACACCGCAGTGAACGTGTCGCTGGCGGTGTGGCTGCTCAAGGGCTTCATCGACGAAATTCCGCGTGAATACGAGGAAGCGGCGCTCGTCGACGGCTACACGCGGCTGCAGGCGTTCGTCAAGGTCGTGCTGCCGCAGGCGATCACCGGCATTGCGGCGACGGCGATTTTCTGCCTGATCTTTGCATGGAACGAATACGCGTTCGCCTTGCTGCTGACGAGCGGCGACGCGCAAACCATGCCGCCGTTCATTCCGTTCATCATCGGCGAGGGCGGGCAGGACTGGCCAGCCGTCGCGGCAGCCACGACCCTGTTCGTGCTGCCCATCCTGATCTTTACCGTCGTGCTGCGCAAGCACCTGTTGCGCGGCATCACCTTTGGGGCGGTGCGCAAATGAAAGTCCAACCTGCCATGCCGCGTCGCCGCCTGTTCCGCAGGCGCTACGGTGAGGGCGCGTCGACGGTGCTGATCGGCCTCGGCATTGCGATGCTCGTCCAGCCATTCACGGTCGATCTGTACACCTGGTCGTTCCCCGTGATTCTGGTGGGTGCGCTGGCTTTCGTCGTGACCAGCCACTTTCCGGAGTGAGTCATGTCGACGATCGTTCTCTCCAACCTTCACAAACGCTTCGGCGATTTCACCGCCGTGCGCGATACGAATCTCACTGTGGGCAACGGTCGCTTCGTGGTCCTGCTGGGACCTTCCGGCTGCGGCAAGACGACGACGTTGCGCATGATCGCCGGGCTCGAACTGCCGACCTCGGGCCAGATTCTGATCGACGGCGAAGACGTGACGGGACTGCGGGCGCGTCAACGCGACATTGCCTTCGTGTTCCAGATGTTCGCGCTGTATCCGCATATGACGGTGCGTAACAACATCGCATTTCCGCTAAAGAACGAGGGCATCACGCGCCGCGAGATTGCGGCTCGTGTCGACGCGGCCGCGCATATGCTTCGCATCGAAGGTTTGCTGGACCGGAAGACGGGCGGGCTGTCGGGCGGCGACCGTCAACGTGTCGCCCTTGGGCGCGCGATCGTGCGGCATCCGAAGGCGTTTCTGATGGACGAGCCGCTCGGCACACTCGACGCGGACTTCCGCGAACTGATGTGTCTCGAGCTGCGCAAGCTGCATAACGCGCTCAACGCAACGACGGTCTACGTCACGCACGATCAACGCGAAGCGATGGCAATGGCCGACGACATCGTCGTGATGAACGGGGGTGAAGTGCTGCAGTCGGCGTCGCCGCATGAGGTCTATCACTTTCCTGCGAGTGTCTTCGTCGGCGGCTTTATCGGCAGTCCGCCGATGAATTTCCTCGCGGTGGACAGCGGCGTCGAAGCGGGCGCTGAATCCGTCGCGCTGGGCGGCGTGACCGTAGCCGTGCCGCGCACCGGTGCGGGCACCGCGAAAGCGCTGCTCGGCGTGCGCCCCGAGCATGTCGTGATCGACGAGCGCAGTGCGTTGCGTGGCCGCGTGATCGCCGACGAGTATCTCGGTTCGCATCAGATTCTGGTCGTCGAAACGGCGCTCGGCGTGGTGCGCGTGCGCGTCGGCAAGGACGAAGGACGGGCGACGGGATTGCAGGTCGGGCTGTCGTTTCGGGAGGCTCGCACGCTCCTGTACGACGCGACGAGCGGCAAGCTGCTGCCCGGCGCTGCGCGGCAGATGGCCTTCAACGGTAACGGCAGCGGCAACGGCAATGGAGGCGCGTATGTCTGAGATTCGCCTGGAGGCGGTGACGAAGCGTTTCGGCGATATCGTCGCGGTGGATGACGTGTCGATCGACGTGAAGGAGGGCGAGTTCGTCGTGTTGCTCGGGCCGAGCGGCGCGGGCAAGACCACCACGTTGCGGCTCATTGCCGGTCTGGAACGGCCCGACGAGGGCGAGATATTCATCGACGGCGCGGCCGCGACGCAGATGCATCCCGCGGACCGCGACGTCGCGTTCATCTTTCAGCAGTACTCGCTGTATCCGCATCTGACCGTGTTCGGCAACCTGGCGTTTCCGTTGCGCTCCCCGCGGCGGCGCGTGAGCGAGGCGGAAGTCGCCACGCGCGTGCAGGCGGTCGCGCAGATGCTGCATCTCGAGTCGAAACTCGGCAATCTGGCGACGCGTCTGTCGGGCGGCGAGATGCAGCGCGTGGCTATCGGACGGGCACTCGTGCGTCAGCCCAAGGTGTTTTTGATGGACGAGCCGCTGTCGTCGCTCGACGCGAAGTTGCGCGAGGAACTGCGAATCGAACTGAAGCGGCTGCATCGCTCGATCGGCGCGACGATCATCTACGTGACGCACGATCAGGTCGAGGCGACCACGCTTGCGGACCGCATCGGCATACTCGAACAGGGCCGTATCGTGCAGATGGGCGCGCCGCGCGAGGTGTATGGCAACCCGGCTTCGCTCGGCGCGGCGCAACGGCTCGGCTCGCCGCCTATCAACCTGCTGCCGCGCGCGTTGTTTGATTCTTCGGCGATGCCGGCGGGCACCTCGACGGTTGCAATCCGGCCGGAGGACATCGTGCTGCACGCGCCCGATACGCGCGACGTGCTCAACCTTCGTGTGCTCGAATATTCACCGCTGCGGCACCTGCTGATCATGGAGCGCGACGGCACCCCCATCGTGGCGACGACGATGACCGAGCGCAATTTCACGCCGGGGCAAACAGTCGGCGTGTCGCTGCCTCCACGCAGCCTTCTTTATTTCCGCTCCGACGGCAGGAGGATTCCGGCATGAACGGGAAAACGGTCATGGCGTGCATCGAAGCCGCGCATTCGACGCTGAAGGAACACACGGACGAAATCGCCGCGCTCGATCAGCAGATCGGCGACGGCGATCATATCTTCAACCTGTTGCGCGGCGTCGATGCGCTCTTCGCCATGCGCGCCGATATCGAAGCGGCGCTGATCGGACCCGCGCTGGATCTGGCCGCGTCCAAACTGCTGTCGACGGTTGGCGGCTCGTCGGGGCCGCTGTTCTTCTCGCTGCTGCACGGCATGGCGAAGGCCGCCGGGGACGCAGAGACGATGAGCGTGGAGGGCGCCGCGCAGATGTTCGCCGCCGGAGTGGATGCCGTCACGCAGCGCGGCAAGGCCGGCATCGGCAGCAAAACGATGATGGACGTGCTGATTCCCGTCGCGTCACGCTTCGTGGAACTGGCCGACAGCAAGGCGGCACCCGAAACCGTGCTCGATGCGCTGCCGCTGATCGCGGAAGAGGGCATGCTGGCGACGCGCGACATGCTCGCAACCAAGGGGCGTGCGTCGTTTCTCGGCGAGCGTGCGCGCGGCCACATCGATCCCGGCGCACGGTCGAGCCAGTTGATGATCGGTGCGGTATGCGCGCGGCTCGCGCAAGACAGAGAGTGAAAGGAGCGCAGGCCATGAAAAAGTTCATCAACCACGTCGACGACTTTCTGACCGAGAGCCTTGCCGGATTCGCCGCCGCGCACGGCGATCTCGTCGTGCTCAACCAGGAGCCGGTGTTCGTGCGGCGCAAGGCGCTGAAGGCCGGCAAGGTCGCGCTCATTTCGGGTGGCGGCTCGGGACACGAGCCTTTGCATAGCGGCTTCGTCGGCTACGGCATGCTGGATGCCGCGTGCCCGGGCCAGGTGTTCACCTCGCCGACGCCCGACCAGATGATGGCGGCCGCCAAGGCCGTCGACACGGGCGCGGGCACGCTCTTCATCGTGAAGAATTATTCTGGTGACCTGATGAATTTCGAAATGGCGTCCGAGATGTCGGAGCTGCCGAACGCGATGGTGTTGATCAACGACGACGTGGCGGTCGAAAATTCCAGCTACACGACGGGCCGCCGCGGCGTGGCGGGAGCGGTGATCGTCGAGAAACTGGTGGGCAGTCTTGCCGAGAGCGGCGCCGATCTCGAACAATGCAAGGCATTCGGCGACCGGATCAACAAGCATACGGCGTCGATGGGCGTGGCGTTTTCAAGTTGCACGGTGCCCGCTGCAGGCACGCTGACGTTCAAGATCGGCGACGATGAAATGGAGGTCGGCGTCGGCATTCATGGCGAGCCAGGGCGGCGGCGAACGCGCTTTGCTGCCGCCGACGCGATCGCGGCCGAGCTGCTGACGGCGATCGTCGCCGATCTGAAACCAGCGGACGGCTCGGAGCTGCTGATCCTGATCAATGGGCTGGGCGGCACGCCGCTCGGGGAACTGTATCTGTTGTTCAATTCCACACGCTCGTGGCTGCAGCAGCGCGGGCTCGCCATTGCACGCGTGCAGGTCGGATCGCTCACGACGTCGCTGGAGATGGCGGGCGCGTCGATCACCTTGTGCGTGCTGGACGACGAAATGAAGCGGCATTGGGACAGCCGTGTGCATACGCCATCGCTCAGATGGGGAATGTAGCGATCTGTCTAGGCGAGCAGTCGCAAGGCATCGGCGAGCGACAGCACCGTTGTGCGCGATTCGAACGCAGTGGAGAACAGGTGGTCATGCACGACCTGGTCCGGGTCGTAACAGCAGTCCTTGACCGTGTAGAGGCGAAAGTCCGCGTCGCTCGCATAGGCGACCGACGACAGTACGACGCCGGTCGACGCAATGCCGACCAGAATCAGCGAATCGACACCGTGTGCGCAGAGTCGCGCCTCGAGATCAGTGCCAAAGAACACGCTGGCGCGATGCGCAATGACGAGCGGTTCATTGGCCTGCCGGCCTAACTCCGGCGAGGGCTGGTCGTCGACGAAGAGACCTAGTTGCTTGATTCCCTGGCCATTCTTGTTCAGTGGGCTGACTTCCGGATAGCCTGGACTGAAGCGGAGATTGGCAAAATAGACCCCGACGCCCTTGGCCCGCGCAGCGTCGCATAATTTGCGCGTATTGGCGAGCAAGGTCGGCGCGACCGATGGAAAGAGTTCGAGAATGTCGGTCTGATAATGCATGACGATAAGCGCGGTGTGCTTCGGCGCGATGGGGGGAATCTGCGAATGCATGCGCTGCCCGGACGCGCTGTTGATTTCGTCGTTCTCGCGGCCACTGAAACTCTCGCTGCCTGCCATTGCGTCACCTTATATCTTTTCCGGATTCGTGATCCCTGTCTGCTTGTGCAGACAGGAGCGCGGACGCATCCGTGAGACTGCGTCGAGGCCCTCAACGGCTCAGGTAAAAGTCGAGGGGAATAAGCTCGATGGCCCATCCGCCTTCTTCTCCGAGCGTCGCTGCCGGGTGCATGGAGGCGATGCGCAACGCCTCGTCACGCGTATCCGCCTCGATCACGAACAGGCCGCCCACGACCTCTTTCGACTCGGTATAGGGCCCATCGGTGACATGCGTCTTGCCGTTGCGCGGGCGCAGCGTCCTCCAGCTTTCGACATCGCCAAGCGACGCGGAAATCAGGACCTTGCCTGTAGCCCGCATCTTCTCGTCCAATGCGGGACATTGGCTCACCAACGCCTTGACGTCTTCTGGCGCCATCGCGGCGAATTGTTCGGGGGTGAAGTAGGCCAAGCCGAGGTATTTCATCGCAGATCCTTTGGTTGAGGGAATACACCGACGACGATTCGGGAACAATATCACCGCGAGACCGGTTGCGTGGCAGAGGGGCGCGTGCAAGACACTCAGGCGTTCACTCGACAATCAGTCGATCCAACCCGTCAGCGGTTCGCTGCGGGGTCCGTCCGGGATGTCCCTATGTTGGATTTTAGATGACGGCCGTACCTGAGGATTTTGAAATGGCATACTAAGATTTTGACGCAATGTAGTTCGAACGTTGTGCTGAGGGAAGAAGGCCGGAAATGGGTTGACCTGCACGATTGACCTGCATGTTGTGGTTTTGAAATAGCGTCGGATGAATAATGAATTCCACGGTCCCGGAGCCGTCAGCGGAAGCAGACAACGGCGTAAAGCCTGTCCACTCGCGGTCGATATGGCTCACCAATGAGTTTCGTTCCAGCTTTGGATGGCTGAAATCGAAGCTGCAAAGACGGGTTGGTTCGCACGCGGACGCAGAAGATCTTGCTGCGTCTTCGTTCGCGGAGCTTGCGGGCATCAAGGACCTCGCCGCAGTGCGCGAACCGAGGGCGTTCTTGACTGTAATCGCCCAGCGCCTCACGTTTGAGATGTGGCGGCGTCGCGACCTTGAACGTGCCTATCTGGAGTCTCTGCTCGTTTCTGAGGCAGCCGCGGCCCCCTCATCGGAATCTATCGCGGAAGTATTGCAAGCGCTTTTTTTGGTGGATCAAGCGCTGAACGGTCTCCCCCTCAAGGCTAGAAGCGCGTTCATCTATAGCCAGATCGACGGTCTCACATACGCCGAGATCGCAGAACGGCTCGGCGTGTCGACCAGCATGGTCCGTAAGTATATTGCCCAGGCGCTGACTCGATGCTACTTGATAAGTTGACCCCCTCGAACGCTCCCGACACGCTCGCCCCCGCCATGCAGGCGGCGGTTGAATGGGAGGTCAGATTGCGCGCAGAGGAAGTCTCGCAGGTTGAGCTGAAACAGTTCGATGCGTGGCTGCGTGCGGATCCTTCTCATGACCATGCATGGGCGCGTCTCCAGGAGCGGCTGGGGCGGTTCCGCGCGTTGCAAGGTGCGCCCGGGGAAGCCGTTCGACGCGCGCTACAGGAGCCATCGCCTACGCGGCGACGCATGCTGAAGGCTGGCGCCGGCGTCGCAGCTGCCGTACTGGCTGGTGTTGGCACGCGACAGCTAGTCAAGATGTATTCGCTTGACGCCGATTACCACAACGGAGACTTCGCTCCGAAAACAGTGACGCTAAACGTTGGAGTGCCGCTTACGCTTGGCGCTGGAGCGCGCGTGTACGCGGCGCCAGAACGGCCACAAGGAAACCTCTACCTCGCGTCGGGCCAGATTGCAACCGATGGCCGCGCGAGCATTAAGCAGCCGCTGACCGTGAAAACTAGTCATGGACTGGTGCGGACGGATAGCGCGCGGCTGAGCGTTGATGCCTTGCGACGACACACTGTGGTCGCTGTGCAGGGGGGCGACGCAATTCTTTCGGTGCATGGCGGCAATCAGGTTCGCGCATCGGATGGCTCGGCGTGGTCCCTGTCGCACAGTCGCATCGCCCGAATGCCGGAGACGTCTGCAGACATCTTCTCGTGGACCGCGGGCACCTTGGTTGTTATGGATCGTGCCGTGCCAGATGTGGTCGAGGCTGTCGGGCGTTATTACGACGGTTTCGTCCGCTTCCCGGACAGCGCCATGTCCCGCCGGGTGAGCGGCGTTTTTCCGCTTGACGATCCCAAGGCCGCGCTACGACAGCTGGCGGGCGGGCTAGGGCTTTCCCTAACGTTTTACGGAAAAGCTTTGGCTGTCGCCTCGGAAGTCTGACTGGCTGCCGAAGCCGATCTGCAGCGGCAATTTTTCTGAACCTCTTGCGTCACTCTTCCGAACTCTGCCGATTCGTGCGTATCGCACGTGGCTTCCCCGGCGGAGACAATGGAGAAACGTCGACCTTGTCTGGTCGTTGGAAAACTATTCCGCCTGGTGTGCTGCGCCAGAAAATCGATGCTAACGAGGCTCCCTTGAGCCGCTTTATTTTGGAAGCATTTTTTAGGTTGCGAAGCGTAGGATCGGTTATTCCGGAAAGTCGAGACTAGCACGATGGGCGAGGCGGATAATCTACGTTACTTTGACTACGCCGCCACTACACCGGTGGATCCACGAGTCATTGAATCGATGTTTGGGTGCATGGGTGTAGGTGGCGCGTTCGGCAATCCCGCGTCCAGTTCTCATGCTACGGGGCTACGGGCACGACGATTGGTGGAGCGGGCCCGAGAGCAGGTCGCGTCTCTTATCGGTGCAGCCGGGGATGAGCTCGTCTGGACTTCGGGCGCAACGGAGTCGAACAATCTTGCGCTAAAAGGTTACGCAGATAAGGCATTGACCCGACAGCACATGGTCACGAGCCGGATAGAGCACAAAGCCATCCTCGATACGATGGATAGCCTCGAAAAGCGAGGGCGCCCGGTAACTTACCTGACTCCCACACCGAGTGGGGAAATTACCGCGGAAGCGGTTGCCGGTGCGGTGCGTGCGGACACGGGCCTCGTCTCCCTGATGTTGGTTAACAACGAGATCGGGACGCTAACCGATATCGCGGCAGTGTCGCGGGTTGTCCATCGTGCTGGAGCGCTGTTGCATGTCGATGCGGCCCAGGCACTTGGGAAAACATCGATCGACGTGAAGGCGCTCGGCATCGATATCATGTCGATGTCGGCGCACAAGGTATATGGTCCAAAAGGAATCGGAGCGTTGTATGTCAGTCGCGAAGCGTCGGATCGGATTGCGCCGCAAATGCACGGAGGAGGGCATGAGCGGGGTCTCCGTTCGGGCACGCTGGCAACGCATCAGATAGTAGGAATGGGTGCTGCATGTGAATTGGCAGCGATGGAGATGAGCTCCGACAACGAGCGAATCGCGCGTCTCAGCGAGAGGCTGCTCTCCGAAGTTCTGTGTCTGGAAGGTGTTTCTCAGAATGCCAGTAGCGCGCGCCGGATCCCTCATACGTTGAGTCTGACAGTTGATTTACCCAATTTTTTTCCGTTCATGCTTACCGGCGAACTGGCGGTCTCTTCAACTTCCGCCTGCAACTCCGCAGCCGGCACACCGTCGCATGTATTAAGCGCAATCGGGCTAACCGAGGCGGCCGCCGGCCGGACAGTGCGATTGAGCCTTGGACGATACACGACCGAGGAAGATATCGGTTCGGCGATCACGTGCTTCCGACGCGTCGTAGGGCAAAGCCGCACTGTCGAGGCGAACCCTATTTCGCAATAAGTCACCGCGGTGACGGTACAAATAGTGAATGCGCACGTTGCGACGCCGCGCGGGGAAATATTCGCGGTGACGATGGCTCGCTCTCGTTGCAGTCGTCGCGCAGATTGCACGCATGGCCGAGACGGCCGCCGACATCTTCGCATTGAAACGCGGCCCGGTCGCACGCCTTGACCCTGGCCGTCGTCTCGGAGGCCTGACGCTGCGTCCACGGGCAGATCGGGCGTGCGATTTTTTTGGTTTCCCGGTGTCACTTTTTCCCCCTCGTTGCACAAGGTAAATGAAGACGTTCAAACGCCCTTGAGGCTTACCTTGTCCCGGAAGGGAGGAATTGTGATCGACCACATCGATAAGGCCATCCTGACAGTCCTGCAAGAGGACAGCACGCTTTCGGTTGCGGAACTCGCCGATCGCGTGCACCTCTCCACCACACCCTGCTGGCGTCGCATACAGAAGCTTGAACAGGACGGCATCATCGCCCGCCGCGTAGCCCTGCTCAACGCCGAAAAGCTCAATCTCGGCGTGACCGTACTCGTCGAGATCAGAACGGCACAGCACACGGCGGCGTGGCTCAAGCGCTTTTGCGAAGTGGTCGCCGGGATCCCTGAAGTCATCGAGGTGTACCGCATGAGCGGCCATATCGACTACCTGCTCAAGGTTGTTGTCCCGCACATCGCCGCTTACGACGGTGTCTATAAGCGCCTGATAGGCGAGCTGGAAATCTTCGATGTGAGTTCGAGTTTTTCCATGGAGACCATCAAGCACACGACGCGGTTGCCGCTCGATTACGTTTTCTGATTTCCGGGGTAGTGCATCTTGAATGCCGGACTGAAATTTCAAGGCGGTGCGTTCCGACGGGAATGGAATTCCGGAAATGGTGCGAAAGACGAATTGTTTCAAAAAAGCATTCCGGGCGGGATCGCTAGACTTTTCCTTGTGGGCGAGGGGCAAACAAACGTCCTTGAACTACCGGCTTCGAGCGATGCCAGGAGCGGAAAGCCAGCAAGGTATGCCGCGATGCTCGGGACGACGTCATCAATACGAGCGACCTCTGGGCAAGCATGCGGGATCTTTTCACTTTCGCGTGCGGCCGGATGTTTCGCCGAAAGACAACTGACAAAGGGAATGGGTGCCATCATGGGGATCAAGTTCAGCAGCAAAGGTATGGCTGGCAATGTTGCAGCAATGGCGATCGCAATGGCGGTGGCTCAGACTTTCATCGCATCGGCAGCGTGTGCGCAGCAATCGGAGTTGCACGCCTACCACATACCGAGCGGGCCATTGGACCGCACGCTGGTGGAGATCGCGAAGATCACGCAACTGCCGTTGAGCTATGACGCGTCACTGGTGCAATCGCTCAGATCGGCGCCGGTGGACGGCACATACTCGCCCGAGGCTGCGATCCGCAAGGCTTTGCAGGGCACGGGCCTGGACCTGGTTCCGACGGCGAACGGCGGCTACACGCTGGCTCACGTGAAGGCGGACGCAAAGGGGGTTTCGTCGGTGCCCTCTGCAACGGTGGCACAGGTCGACACCACCTTGCCGTTGATCAGCGTGGCGGCCAGCCGCGATTCAGGCGGCACCGGCTTCGTCGCGGAATCGTCGTCCACCTATGCGCGCTCGGACGTGCCGCTGAGCCAGACGCCGAAATCGGTGAGCGTCATCAATGCGGCGGTGATCCAGAGCCAGGCCGACCAGTCGCTGTCCGATGTGCTGAGAAATGCTTCCGGTGTCGTCACGCGGCCGGGGCCGGAGGGCGTGCCGAGTTACACGATTCGCGGGTTCACGGCGCAGAACCTGACCTCGGACGGGCTCGCGACGGTGGGCTCGGCGCCCAACGTCACGCCGACGATCGCCATCTCGAGCGTCGAAGTGGTCAAGGGCCCGTCGGCGATCGTGAACGGCAACAGCCCGCCGGGGGGCGTCATCAATATCGTCAAGAAGACGCCTCAGGCCGATCCATTCCACGAAATCCAGGTGGGCTACGGTTCCTACGGCAGCGAGCAGATCGCGCTTGACAGCACGGGCGCCATCACCGCCGACAAGAAGCTTCGATATCGCTTCATCATCTCGGGTGAACGGGTCGGCCAGAATTCGATGGGATATGACGGCAAGAGAAATTTCTACTTCGCACCGACCCTGCAATGGAAGGACTCGACCACGGATGTGACTGTCGGCTATGAGCGCACGGTCGATCGCGAGCCGGTCCCCCAGTTCACGGTCGGCTACGCCAAGGGCGACATCTATCGAAACTATATCGACAAGCCACTGGGCTCGCCGTCCGACCACTTCGGCGCGCAAACCGACAATGTCTTCTTTCATCTCGAGCAGAAGCTCGGCGAATCTCTGACCTTCGTGAGCAAGGCGTCCTACACACGAAGCCAGCAGACGCAGATGGTCTGGACGCCAGTCTCGACGCTTTCGGCGACCAATGGCGCGACGTTCATGAGTTTCGATTCACTTTCGGATTACTACAGTTGGAGTTTCCAGAACTACCTGCGTGGCAAATTCAATATCGGCGAAGTGAAAAACACCGTGATAGCGGGTTGGGATGTTCTCCGTTACAGCCAGTATCAGGCTGACGCCACAACCACGAAATTTATTTCCGTTCCGAATGTATTCGGATCCTTTGTGTTCCCGTCGTCCGACGTCGCAAACGTGGCGTCAGATGCCGTGAGCTTCTACACCCAAACCGGGTTGTATCTTCAAGATCAGTTTTCCTACCGGAATTTCCATGCGCTCGCGTCCGTGCGCCGTGATACTTATCTGACGCATGCGACCAGCACCTTAGGTAGCACGGGAGCGGGAGCCCATCAGAACGCCTATAGCCCGAGCCTCGGGCTCCTCTATGAACTGACGTCCGAGGTTGCCGCCTACGCCAGCTACAACCGCGGCTTCCAGCCGGGCACGGCGATGAAATTCGGCGGTGGTTTGCTTGCCCCGCAAATCAGTCAGCAGGTCGAAGTGGGCATGAAGTTCAACCTGCTCGACGACAAGCTGGCCATTACGACCTCGGCCTACCGCACGTCGTTCAGCAATTACAACGTCGCCGACCCGGTCCATCGCGGCTTTTATCTTCCCGCCGGCGGCGCCGTGAGCCGCGGATTCGAAGCGGAGATTACCGGGCAGCCGCTGCCCGGCGTCAACGTGGTGGGCAGCTATACGTACAACGACTTCGTGCAGCCCTCGAACACCAAGCTGGCTGTGAACCTGCCCAAGAACAGCGCCAGCCTGTGGGCGACTTACAACTTCCGCTCGGAAAAACTCCAGGGTTTCGGTGTCGGCGCGGGGCTGTTCTTCGCCAGCGGGCAGTACATCGGCTCGGGTTCGGCATATCGCATTCCCAGCCAGGTGGAGACGGATCTCGGGGTGTTCTACCGGAAGAAGGGCTATGGCCTGAATCTCTCGGTCAAGAACGTATTCAATCGCAAGCTCTACTACAGCAGCACGACGTCTTCCTTCATCCCGATGGGACCGGAGCGGACCGTCATGCTCACCGGTACCTATGATTTCTGATTCCCTCGAAACTCGGCCCTGGCGCGGCGGCGTGTCCGGCACCCGGTACGTCGCGGCTGTTCGATCGCGGTACCCGCGTGCGGCGGTTGCGCTTGCCGTCTTGCTGGTGCACGGACTGGGGCTGTATCTGATCGTGCATCACAGCGTGCATCTGATCAGGCTGGAGGCCGACCGGGCCTCCGGTGCCTCGGTGCAGGTCAGGCTGGTCGCCGCGCCGCAGCCGCAACCGGTGGCGAAGCCCGAGCCCGAGCGGCCGCCGGAACCCAAGCTCCGGCCGATCGAGAAACCGGTGGTTCGAAAGACGACGCCCTTGCTGTCCTCGGAGGCGCCGGCTGCCCGGACCGTCGCGGCCCCGAAGACCGAGCCCGTCAAACCGGTCGAGCCGGCACCCCCGCCGCCGGTGCCGACGCCCAGCGCGGCCCCGGCCCCCGCTCCGACGCCACCTGCACCCGCACCCGGGCCCGCTCTGCTCGATACCCCGAAGCAGATCAGTAGCGCGGAACTCAAGCAACTCGGTTGCCGGATCCCGAGGCCCGACTATCCCCCGAAGGCCAGGCGGCTCGCGCAGGAAGGCACGGTGGTGGTGAGCCTGACCATCGGCGCGGACGGCGCGGTCAAGATGGCGCGAGTCGCACGAAGCAGCGGCTATGCGCTGCTGGACGCGGCAGCGCTGGCGTCGATCGAAGCCGGGCGTTGCCAGCCCTATACGACCGCCGGTATCCCCCGTGCTGTCGAGGCCGAGCAACCGATCGCCTTTAACCTGAATGATTGACCTGGAATCAACGGAGCAAAAAATGGAACAGTACGGCATCGCCTACGTCTGGCAGCAGGGCGACTTCATCACCCGCTTCATCTTTGTCTTTCTCCTCGGTATGTCGGTCGTGTCCTGGTTCGTCATCGTGACGAAGGGACTGTCGAATCGGCGCCTCGAGAGCATGGGCAAGCGTGCGCAGACTCGCTTCTGGTCCACCCCGTCCTTCGACGAGGGTATCAAGGTGCTGGGGGAGGGCGCCGACAATCCCTATCGCGCCATGGCGCTGGCGGGCCGCGAGGCGAGCGAGCAGCAGGCGGGCGGCGGGGCTTCCCTGCAAGGCAACCTGAGCGCCAGCGAATGGGTGGCGCGCGGCCTGCGCAATGCGCTGGACGACGAGGTCGCCCGCTTGCAAAACGGCCTGGCCGTGCTCGGGTCGATCGGCAGCACCGCGCCCTTCGTCGGCTTGTTCGGCACCGTGTGGGGCATCTACCACGCTCTGATGGCGATCGGCGCATCGGGCCAGGCCAGCCTCGATCACGTCGCGGGCCCGGTGGGCGAGTCGCTGATCATGACGGCGATCGGGCTGTTCGTGGCGATTCCCGCCGTGCTCGGATTCAACTACGTCAATCGCGGCAACAAGCGGGTCAGCCATCGCCTGAACCGGTTCGTGCATGAACTGCACGTGTACTTCATCACGGGCGCCAAGGCCCACGGCGACGTTCGCCAGGCGCCCGCGGCGCCGGTGGCGACCAAGCGCGTCGGCGCCGCCGCCTGATCGGGAGCCCATCGTGTCGATTCTCATGGATGGCAACAACGACGAAGGCGTGATGAACGACATCAACATGACGCCGCTGATCGACGTCATGTTGGTACTGCTGATCATTTTTATCGTGACGCTGCCGGTCATCAACAAGGCGGTGAAGGTCGATCTCCCCAAGGCCGCGGCCCAGCCCGCCGAATCGAAAACGCAGGACATCGACCTGTCGATCACGGCCGACAAGACGGTGCTGTGGAACAAGGAGGCGGTCGACGACGCGGCGCTGAAGCTGCGTGTCGCGACGGCCGCGAAACAGGGCGATCCGCCGGCCGTCAACATCAACGCCGATCAACACGTCGAGTACGGCAAGGTTGCCGGGGTACTCGCTGCGCTGCAGGGCGGAGGGCTGAACAAGATCAATTTCGTGATGCAGCCGGACAAGGGGCAGCAATGATCAGGAATCGGGCATTCCCGACGGATCGCGCCGAGGATCGGGAGGCCAGGCGTCACTTTCCCACCGTCTTGAAGCTGATCAAGCCGTACTGGCGCACCCGGGAGGGCCTGCTGTCGGCGTTGATGCTCGCCTGCGTGCTCGGTGCGGGCTGGAGCCACACCTATCTCGCTATCTGGCTCAATCGCTGGACCGGCACGTTTTACGACGCCGTGGGATCCAGCAGGTTCCAGGCGCTGCCGAACCTGCTGTTGCAGTTCCTGCTGATGTCGATGGCCGCGGCCGCGCTGACGATGTCCACGGTGGTGCTGCAGTCGATCGTCGAGATTCGCTGGCGGCGATGGCTGACGACCTGGCTGGCCGATCAATGGCTGGCTCGCCATACCTACTACCGGATAGAGCGTGACCGCTCACTCGAGAACATCGATCAGCGTATCGCGGAGGATGCGAAGCAGTTCGTCAAGGACACCCTGCTGCTGTCGATGGGCGTGCTTCAGGTACCGGTGAGCATCGTGAGCTTCAGCGTGGTCCTGTGGTCGATCGGCCATTCCCTGGATCTCGATATCGGTGGGCACACGTACCGCATCCATGGGTACCTGGTGTATGCCGTCTTTCTCTATCAAGGCCTGTTTTTCTGGGCCACGCACCTGCTGGGCCGACGGCTGATCACCCTCAACGCCAAGCAGAATCGCGTCGAGGGCGACTTCCGCGTGCTGATGGTGCGGGTGCGCGAGTTCGCCGAGCAGATTGCCTTCTTCGACGGGAGCGGCGCGGAAAACGTGCGATTGAACGGGGCTTTTCGCCACGTCGTATCGAATCTCTATGCGCTGCTTTGGGTCAACACGCGGGTCGCCCTGTTCACCAATATCGTCGGGCAGGTCAGTTCCGTGGTGCCTACCCTGCTGGTGCTGCCGCAACTGATGACGGGAGGGCTGACGCTGGGTGGCCTGATGCGATCGAATAGCGCATTCAGTTCCGTCTCCGGTTCCCTGGCGTTTTTCCCTCAAGCCTATTTGGGGTTCACCGCCTGGCGCGCGGAAGCGAACCGGCTTCGCGAATTTCTTCATGTCAATTCGCTCGATCCGCAGGGCGGCATAGTGGTGAGCGCCGGCAACGAAGGCGCGGTTGCCGCTAGGGGGCTGGTGCTGCGCGATGCAGGCGGCGCGGAGCTTGCCCGCGTGCCGGACTTCTCGCTCGCGCCGGGTGCGCGCTGTCTGATCCGCGGACGCTCCGGCAGCGGGAAAAGCACGCTGCTCAGGGCGCTGGCGGGCCTCTGGCCTTACGGCGAAGGCGCGATCACTCGCGGTGCCGAAAGGGCGGTGTTCGTTCCGCAGCGCAGCTATATCCCGGCGGGCACATTGAAGGCGGCGATCGCGTATCCGCGGGACGAGTCGACGTACACCGACAGCCGTTGCGCGGAAGTCCTGCACGCCTGCGGCCTCGGTGCGCATGCCGCATCGATGCTGGACGCCGATCGCTGGAGCGACCGGCTTTCCGGCGGAGAGCAGCAGCGGGTGGCGTTTGCGCGCGTGTTGCTGGCTTGCCCCTCGACGATCTTCCTCGACGAGTGCACCTCCGCGCTCGACCCGGAAAGCGAACGACATCTCTACCAGTTGCTGATCGACCGCTTGCCGCATGCCACGGTGGTGAGCGTCGCGCATCGAAAGGAACTGCAGGCCTTTCACCCGCAAACCATCGACTTCTCACCGGAGCCGGCATTCGCGGCTCCAGCCAGCCCGGCCGACCCGGCGCCGTCAGCTTGCCCGGCATGACGCCGGGATGCCGTCGCCATGGCGCGCCTTGCTGGCCGCCGGCGTGCGATGAAACCGAACTTATGAACAGGAACGTGAAATGAGCGATTTGAAGAGTGTGACCGACGCGAGCTTCGAGGCCGATGTGACGCTGAACAGCCGTCCGGTGCTGATCGACTTCTGGGCCGAGTGGTGCGGGCCGTGCAAGGCGCTGGCGCCGACGCTCGAGAAAGTCGCGCGGAATTTCGAAGGGAAGGTCGACGTCGTCAAGATCAACGTCGACGAACATCCCGCCTTCCGTGAGCGCTTCGGCGTGCGTGGCATTCCCGCCCTTGTACTCATGAACGGCAGCCAGGAGCTGGGCCGTATCGTGGGGCCCCGGTCAGCCACTCAGCTGGCCAGTTATCTCGATGCGCATCTGGGAACCGCCACGCAACTGGCGAAGCCCGAACTCACGCTATGCGCGTTCGGTGGCGATGCGCAGGCGAAGGCGGCCCGGATCGCGCATTTGCGTGAATACCTGGAGCAAAAGCAGGCTTCGCCGGACACGCCCATGTGGCCGGAAAAGGTCAGCGGCGCGCTCGCCTTTGTGGTCGGATCGGCGGATCCGGACGAATGCGCGAGCGCGCTGGGCATCCCGACCGATGTGCTCGAGGCGGTGAATGTGCTGTCGAGCTATCGAGGCACGCATTTCAATGGCGCCTTGTTCGTGGCCGATTGGCTCGAAAGCGTGCCGGTCGGGGCGAACCTCTCCAGATTGCCGGGCCGGCTGCTGACGTTGATTCTGTCGAGCCAGCTCGTCTCGGACATGCTGAACGGGGAATCGAGGCTGCTGGCGATTCGCGACGAGCTAGTTTCCCTGCACGCGGCGGAAACAGACGGCGCCCCGGTGACAGAGGCGACATGGGCGGACCTGAAGCAGGCGTCCAAGGACGTGGCGGGCGAACTCGGCGAAGGCAATGCCGCCAGGGCAGCCGCCGTGCTGGAGGTGGCCTCGTCTTCCCTGGCCAGGAATCCTGACATGTTCAAGGACCTGGTATTTGCCGTTACCGGCTTTGTCTGGAAGAGCCTGCAGGCCAAGTGCAACTGGAGCCTGGCCGACGACTCCCGCTTCATGAAACTCGCGGACGGGATTTACAAGCACGCACTCGAAACCAGCGTCGAGCCGCCGAGAGGCAGTGCGATGTCGAAGCAGGTGGCGGAGATCGATCCCCAGCTGGTGGAGCGCTTCCTGTCTCATTACGAAAAGGGTCACCGTGCCCTGGGCGAGCGCGGCCGTGCGATCGGCGACATGCTGATCCAGCTCACCGGGCACATCGCCTGACCCACTCAACGACACTATGCCGCGTAGCGGAGGAGGCAGGCTGATGCAGTCGAGCAGTACGCAGTTGCAAACCGTCGCCGACGAACTGGAAAGCTCGGCCGAGCGCGTGATCGAATTCGCGCGGCGGGCGGGCGCTGACGGAACGCGCGTGGAGATCGAGGCCGCCGAGTCGCGCGCCGTGGCCGTGACAAACCGGGTGCCGACGGAGCGTAGTTTCCGCGGCACCCTCGAAATGACGGTAACGGTTTTTCGCGAGGGGAAACGTGCTTTCGCGAAATCGTCCGACCTGTCGGACGAGGGGCTGAGCAAGATCGTTCGCGGGGCCATCGACAGTACTGCGGCAACCGAATCGGATCCTGCGGCCGGCTTCGCCGATCCCGGCGAGTTGGCCAGGGATTTTCCCGATCTCGATCTCCATCATCCGCTGGATTGGTCGATCGACGAGCTTGGCGCCCATGCGCAACGCGCCGAGGATGCGGCGCTCGCGCATGATACGTCGATCAAGGCGTCCAAGGGCGTCACGGTGCGGACGGTGTCGGGCGTGTCCTTGCTGGCAACATCCGCGGGGTTCCTTGCGACGGCGCCGTGGTCTATTCACTCGATCGCATGTGCCCCGGTCGCGTTCGGAACCGGCGAAAGGCAGATCGGCTTCTGGGGCGATGCAACTCGCGCGTTCGACGATCTCGCGAAGCCGGAGGACGTCGGGGCGCTCGCCGCCAGGCGGGCGCTGGACGGTCTCGGCGCAACGCAGGTTCCCACGCAGCAATGCCCGGTTCTTTTCGAGCCCTCCGCGTCGCTGGAGCTGCTTTCCGAACTGGTGTCCTTGGCCTCGGGGGATGCGCTCTACCGGAGCGGATCGTTTTTGAAGGATGGCATCGACTCGCCCCTCTTTCCGCCGCACGTTCAGCTCGACGAGGATCCGTTCGTCAAACGCGGCATGGCCAGCCGCTGCTTCGACAGCGACGGCATTGCGGGATTGCGCCGCAAGGTGGTGGAAGACGGCTGCCTCCGCGGGTTTTTCCTCGGGCTCTATGCGGCGCGCCGTTTGGACCTGACGCCCACCGGGAACGGCTACGGAGCTCACAACCTGAAAATGAGCAGTACGCGAACCGGGCCCCACGACGACTTCGCCGCGATGCTAAGGAAGCTGCATCTCGGACTTCTGGTCACGGAGATGGTGGGCGGAGGCCTGAACCGTTTGACGGGGGACTTCTCCCGCGGCGCCAAGGGCTTCTGGGTGGAAAACGGCGAGATCCGGTTCCCGGTGAGCGGCATCACGATAGCGTCGAATCTAAGGCAGATGTTCGGCGGGCTACAGGCGATCGGCAACGACGCAATCACGAGGGGAGGCGCGACCTCTGGATCATGGCTGATCGATGCAATGAAGATTGGGGGAGCTTGAAGCATGAATGACATGAAGCAGACGCAGGCATTGCGGCCCGACCGCGAGCAGATCCGTACCCAGGCGCGGCACACCCTGCTGGACCGGCATGGCGTCGACGAGGCGGCGCTTTTTTCCGCGATGGGCATCGCTCTCGGCCAGCGATGGGATCATGCCGACATCTTTCTCAAGGAAACGACCGCGGAATCATGGTCGCTGGAAGGCGGCGCCGTGCACGCGAGTTCGTATCGCTGCGATACCGGCTTCGGACTGCGCGTATTGAAGGGGGAACAAGCGACGCTCGCGAGTTCGCAAAGAATCGACACGGCGGCGCTGCGACATGTTGCCTTGCAACTTCGCGAAACCGGAAGCGGCAATGCGCACGACGGCGTCGCAACGACGCAGTACAGGCCGGCGGCATCGGCACGATCGTTCTACGACCCGGCTCATCCCCTGCGGACGATGACCGGCACGGACAAGATCGCACTCCTGAAGAGGCTCGACGAGATCGCGCGCGCAGCCGACTCGCGCGTGATCGAAGTGCATGCCGTGCTGAGCGCCGTGCACGAGACGATCTGGATCGCGCGATGCGACGGACTCAGTTCTGGCGACGTACGCCCGCTGCTGGCGTTGTGGATCAACGTGCGCGTCAGGTCGGATGCACGCATGGAGAGCGCGAGCGGGGGGATCGGCGGGCGCCATGGCATACAGGAGTGGACCGACGACGAGCTCCGTACCTTCGTGCGGGACCGTGTGGCGGCCGCCCTCACGAAGCTGCAGGCGCGGCCGGCGCCGGCCGGAAAAATGACAGTGGTGGTCGGCCCCGGCTGGAATGGCGTCCTGCTGCACGAAGCGGTAGGCCATGGACTGGAAGCCGACGGTGCGCGCCGCGGGACGTCCGCGTTTGCGGGACGCCTCGGCGAAAAGGTTGCCTCTGGCAATGTGACCATCGTCGATGACGGAACACTCGAGGGTGCCCGCGGCTCCTTGAATATCGACGACGAAGGGTGCGCGACGCGACGTACGACCTTGATCGAAAATGGCGTGCTGCGCGCGTATATGCAGGATGCGCTGAGCGCACGCTTGATGGGAGTGGAACCGACGGGAAACGGCCGCCGCGAGGGTTACGCCTCGCCACCCATGCCGCGCATGACGAACACGTTCATGCTGAATGGCGATCACGAACCTGGGGAAATCGTCGAGTCGGTGCGCAACGGCATCTACGTCTCGGGCCTCGAGGGCGGTCAGGTCGACATCACGAGCGGCCAGTTCGTTTTCGAGGCATCTGAGGCCTATTTGATCGAAAACGGCAGAATCACTGCACCGATCAAGGGCGCGACGATCACGGGCCACGGCCCCGACACCATACGAAAAATCAGCATGGTCGGCAACGATCTCGCGTGCGATCCCGGCAGGGCGACATGCAGGAAGGCCGGGCAGTCGATCCCCGTGGGCGTCGGGCAGCCCACCGTGAGAGTGGATGAAATGATCGTCGGAGGCACCGCGTAATCATGGGTGTCGAGGCGGTGTATTACCGGTGGAACAGACAGTGAATAAGTGGGCACATCGTCTCAGCCAGTCCAACCGCAGGTTACGTGAAGCGAAAACGGAACTGCTGCCCTTGCCGAGGCCGATACGCGATGCGCTGTCATTGGAGTATCACCTGCAGCTCGAAGCGCTGCATGCAGGCGTGGGGTCTCTGATCGCGCTCCAGGTCCTGATGAGGACCGCGATCGCCACAGGAATTCTGTGCGAATTCGGGTACGGGGATGTCGAGGGCATCTCGTATAAGGACCTGGAAAGGATCGCGAACCACGCGTTTTCCTCCGGGCAGCAAGGGCATTTCCACCTCGACGGCGACGCATTCCGTCTGTTTGCCAAGGTGCTGACAACACACGATTCGCAGCTGGAAGTCGCTCCGGTCAAGGTGATCGACGAAGTCGCGAAGCGTTTGCAGCGTTATTGCAGGGCTGCCTGAGCTTATTTAAAGATCCTAAGCATCCCATTTTGAAGCGTGAGCTTGCCGGTCAATTCGCCCGTCCGGCACTTAGCCATGTCGCGCGCGACTACCCTTTCAGTTGAGCGTCGAACTAATGCACGAAGCTAGAAAACTGGATCGGTCGCCACGCCGGCGCGACGCCATATACGCAATCGCCATGCCACTTGCTTCGCTCGCTCCGACAAGGGTTTGCGGGCAGTGCTGAAACGCATGTGTCAACAATTCGTGACACCAGTGTATGAAAGTCAGAAAGATCGCGTTCCTGTGTCGCATCGATTCTCACGAGGCGATGAACGATTCATCTACTGCAGTCCTGAACATTGCAGCGATCACCTTTATGAAAAAACTCTGCCCGGCTCCGGATTTGTCAGAAGCTCGCGGCATTTTAACTATCGTCGCTGTAATGTCTTGCGCCGCAACCGGAAAAAAGATCATACGCCCGTGATCGTTTGCGAGGACGGATAGCCACCTGAGGCGACCGCGCACCGGGATGAGTTGACCGATATGTCCGACCATCTTGATAAATGTATCTTTAGGCGAGGGATGCATGGATTACAGTTAGTTTGCTGGCGTGCCGACATAACGAATAACAACACACGGAGGAAAAAGAGCATGGGTTCTATGACAGTCGGCAGGAAGCTGAGCGCGGCATTTGGTATCGTCGTGCTTGTATCGTTGATCGGCAGCGCGATCTCGGTGGTCAATTTTCTGAGACTGAATCAGGCGAACGGCTGGAACGTTCATAGTTATCAGGTTCTGCGGGCAAACGACGACATGTTGACCAGCATGGTCAACATGGAGACGGGCGTGCGCGGCTACGTAGCCTCGGGGGACGACCGGTTTCTCGATCCCTATAAGGCAGGCCTCAAGCAGTTCGCCGCATCGCTCGATCTCGTGCGCAACCTCACTTCTGACAATGCTACGCAACAGCGTCGTCTCGAGACGCTGCGCGACATGCATCAGAAAGTGGCGGAGATCGACGACAAGCTGATCGCCATGCGGCGTGACGTCAATGCCGGTACGCAGCCTGCCAACGTGCTGACCGACTACTTCAAACAGGGCAACGACAAGCAGTTCATGGATCGCTATCGAGCCGTGGCGGCCGAACTGAACGAGGCGGAGCAGTCGCTGCTCGATCTGCGTGCAGCGGACGTGGCTAACATGACTGCGCTGACCAAGTTGACACTCGCGGCAGCAGGCGTCATCACCGTGGTCCTCTCGATCGTGCTTGGGACCATCATCACCCGCGGCATCATGCGCTCGCTGGGGGGAGAACCCGCCGACGCCGCGGTAGTGGCCGGGCGTATTGCCGAAGGCAATCTCGAAGCACCCGTGCCGGTCGCTCCGAACGATCGCGGCAGCCTGATGGCGTCGCTCGAATCGATGCGCCGACAACTGAGCGGTATCGTGTCGGAAATTCAGTCGACGGCGGAATCGATCACGACCTCGGCCGGCGAAATCGCGCAGGGTAACCTGGATCTCTCGCAACGGACGGAAGAGCAAGCGGCTTCACTCCAGGAAACGGCGGCCAGCATGGAGCAGTTGACTGCGACGGTGCGTCAGAATACGGAAAACGCCAGGCAGGCGAATGCGCTTGCGGGCAGCGCGTGCGATGTCGCGATGCGCGGCGGCGAAGTGGTGAACCAAGTGGTCGAATCCATGCGAGCCATCTCGAGCAGTTCGGGCAAAGTTGCCGAAATCATTAGCGTGATCGAAGGGATTGCGTTCCAGACGAACATTCTGGCGCTGAACGCAGCAGTCGAGGCCGCGCGTGCAGGCGAGCAGGGGCGCGGATTTGCGGTGGTGGCCGGCGAAGTGCGTACGTTGGCGCAACGCAGCGCGAACGCGGCCAAGGAAGTCAAAGACCTCATCACGGGTTCGGTGGAGAGCGTGGCGCAGGGGTCTCAGCAGGTCGAACGCGCGGGCACGACCATGTCCGATATCGTGCAGTCCGTGCGACGAGTGACTGACATCATGAGTGAAATTGCATCGGCCTCGGACGAGCAGGGAACGGGTATCGAGCAGGTCAATGTCGCCGTGGGTCAGATGGACTCGGTCACGCAGCAGAACGCGGCACTCGTGGAGCAGGCATCGGCAGCCGCGCAGGCGATGGCGCAGCAAGCAACCACGTTGCGCGAGGTGGTCGGGGTCTTCAGGATCGGACGCGTTCACGAGCACTGATGGACTCGCACCTCGGTGCTTAACCGGAAGTCGACGCGAGCGGGCGCTGAGCCGCTCGCGTGACAATCAATTCGTAGATCGAAGCAGTTTGTTGCAGGATGTGCAGTGAAAGAAGGCCGGTTATATCGATGTCCCGGGCGACGCCCCTACAGATTCTCGACTGGAACGGGGATTGTCTCGCCCTGGTACGGAATTTCCACGCACTGCCCGACGGCACGAAGTATCCGGTGCCTGTTCAGCTCGAAGGCCAGCCGAATCTGCTGTTCGCTCGTATCCCGGGCGCCCAGCTGCGTGCGGACCGTCTCGCGCAACAATGAAAACGAGCGATATCCCCAACCAAATCCATACGCGGAAAATTGCAGTGTGGCCGCGTCCGTCAAAACGGGCAGCGTACTCTCGGTCGGTTGCGTGTTCATTCTTGGCACCTGTGTGAAAACCATGCGGCATGGGACTCTTTCGATATTTCGCTGCGTGCGGGGTAAGTGGGGTTCGGGCGAACGCCTGCCAGCGACCTATCAACCTCCGCGATTTCGCGCCTTCACGCAATCGCGATGTCGACGCGTGGTTTACTCTTGAGCGGGGGGTGAAGGGTTCCAGTGCGCGCCGATATCGATCGCTTCCATGAATCGCTCGACGTCGAGCAGGAGCAGTATGTGTTCGCCGTCGTCTTCTTCGTGGACGGCGAGACCTGTGATGAACTCCGTTTGCATCGCGGTCCCGGACTCCGCCGCAGCGCGGCGAGCGGCGAGAGCCACATCGACGATGCCGCTCACCGAGTCGACGATCAGACCGGTCGCCTGTTCTCCACCGTTGAGCACGATGATGGCGGTCGGTACGGCGTCCGCGATCGGGCACAGCGAGAACTTCATGCGCAGGTCGACGATCGGTATGACGAGGCCGCGCAGATTGACCGTGCCCTTAACGAACGGCGGCGCATCGGTGGCGGGCGTCGGTTCCCTATAGGGGCGAATCTCGCGGACACTCAGGATGTCGATTCCGTATTCCTCGTTGCCGAGCGTAAAAGTGACGAATAGCTGCGTGGTCGCCTTGCGGGCGCCATCGCATGCGGGCGCGTTGCACCCGATTTCGACTGCTTCCGTCATGTCATGCTCCAAAGAATAGGGTGGTTCGTACCGAATCAACAGTCGGTCCAATCACCTGCAGCGTTCACCGCGGCACGGGGCATGGGAGCACGCTGGTGAGCCGCCGGCTGCCGGTGTGCGTGGCTATCCGCGGAACCGACGCGGAAGAACGCGACCGCCTCGGTCAATCGATGGCCCTGATCTTCGAGCGACTTCGATGCAGCTGCCGCTTCCTCCACGAGTGCTGCGTTCTGTTGTGTGACTTCGTCCATCTGCGTGATGGCAATATTGACCTGTTCGATTCCGCGGCTTTGCTCGGTGGACGCCGCAGCGATTTCGCCCATGATGTCCGTCACGCGCGCCACCGCATTCGTTACTTCAGTCATCGTATGGCCCGCATCGTCCGCAAAACGCGAGCCGTCCTGAATCTTCTGTACGGATGCGCCGATCAGCGCCTTGATTTCCTTGGCGGCACTCGATGAACGCTGCGCGAGGCTTCTCACCTCGCTTGCCACAACGGCGAAGCCGCGACCCTGTGCGCCTGCGCGGGCAGCTTCCACAGCGGCGTTCAGCGCGAGAATATTGGTCTGGAACGCGATGCCTTCGATGATGCCGGTAATCTCGGCTATCTTCCAAGAGCTGTGGCTGATGTCGGTCATGGTTTCCACGACCTGGCTTACCACCGCGCTGCCTTTGCGGGCGACGTCCGACGCACCGCCGGCCAGGGCGCTCGCATGTTGCGCGCTCTCCGCGTTCTGACGCACGGTCGCGGTGAGCTGTTCCATGCTCGATGCGGTCTCCTGCAGCGACGCCGCCTGTTGCTCGGTGCGGGACGACAGGTCCTGATTGCCCGACGCAATCTGACTGGATCCTGTCGCGATGCCGTCCGCGGCGGTACGAACTTGCCCGATCAGCCGGACGAGGCTCGCCTGCATCTCTCCCATCGACGCGAGCACGCTGCCCCGCGGCGCGGAAGCCGCGCCGCGGACGGTGCCAAGGTCGCCCGCCGCGACGCGGCGCGTGATGTTGCTCAGCTCGCCGGGTTCCGCGCCCAGTGCACGTGTAATGCTGCGCGTGATCAGGAACGCCGCAACGACGGCGACCGCGAGTGCAGCGAGACAGATGCCGATCAGCAAAGCGCGGTGTCCGTTGTACCGTTGCACGGACGCCTGCTTGCTTTCAGCCGCCCGATTGCTCGCGAAATCGATATAGGTGCCGGTTGCTGCAATGAGTTCGTTCAGTAGCGGCCGGCATTGATCGTCGATCATCGCGATCGCCTGGTCTCTGCGGCCATGCAACGCAGCGTCGCGGATTGCGACGGCCACCGGACCATATCGTGACTCGATGCCGTTGATCTCGGCCACCAGCGCACGGGCTTTCGCCGTCACATCGGGATTGATGGCGATTGCTTCGTTCAGCTGACGAAGCCGTGCCTGTACTTCGTCGTGCGCCTGGTTCACCGCAACGCGTTCTGCTTCGATATCGCCGGGCTTCGTCACGAGCACGAGATTACGCACGGCGACCGCACGCTGAAGTGCGGCCGCACGGACTTTCTCCGTCAACGCCGCGCGCGCACGCGCACCGTCGACGTAGCTGGCGAAGCTGTCGTTCGCGTCGCCGAGCGCACCCAGTGCGAGCACCGAAACCAGACCCACCAGCGCGGCCATCACGCCGAAGGTCAAGGCGAGTTTCACTCGCACCGTCAATTGCGCGAAGCTCATGTTTGGTCTTCCCCTGTCGTTCGCTCTCGCTGAGCGGTTGTCGTTGAGCTTGTTATGAACGGCGGGTCGGACGGCGTCGACATGCGTCCAGGCTCAATCCGCGCCCCGTCGTTGGAATCGCGACCACGCAGCTACCGGTGCCGTGCTTCAATTTCTTTGCGTGCCGTTCGCGAAGGATGAGAGGCGCCTGCCCGGTGCGATCTGCGAGATCGTTCCGGACACTCTATGCAAGCGGTGTGCCATATAAAGGGTGCCATCAGACAAGGCTTTGCCGACGATGCGACAGAGAGTGTGTCAATGCGCCCGAACACGCGTGTCCGGAAATCCGACGCTAGCCGATGTTGAGGTTCGCCATGCGCGTGTACAGCGACTGACGGCTGATGCCGAGCCGCTTCGCTGCTTCCGCGCGGTTGTCGCCGGTGAGTTCCAGCGTGCGCAGGATCATCTCGCGCTCGACGGCGGCGAGTGCTTCCGACAGCGGACGATTGAGCATCGCCACCGGCAGCAGCGCATCGCGTGAGGGCACGCCCGGCTCGTCGAGGAACGCGAGATCGCGTTCGGTGACGACGGTCCCGGGCGCGAGTGCATTCACGCGCGCGATCGCATTGCGGAGCTCGCGTACGTTGCCGGGCCACGCATACGCAATCAGGCGCCGCTCCGCCTGCACGGACAGCCGCTTCGTTGCACTCGAGTTCGACGTGGTGTCGAGGAAATGGACCGCAAGCGGCAGGATATCGGCCAGCCGCTCACGCAGCGGCGGCAGATGAATGGGTATGACGTTCAGCCGATAAAGCAGATCTTCGCGAAATGCTCCGTTCCCGACCATGGTCCGCAGGTCTCGGTGTGTGGCCGCAATCACACGGGTGTTCACCGAAATGGACCGGTTGACGCCGAGCGGTGTGACTTGCTGCTCCTGCAGCACGCGCAGCAGCTTGGCCTGCATGGAGGTCGCCATGTCGCCGACCTCGTCAAGGAAAAGCGTGCCGCCGTGGGCTTCGACGATTCGGCCCGTCCGTGCAGCCATAGCGCCCGTGAAAGCGCCTTTGCAATGGCCGAAGAGTTCGCTTTCGAGAAGCTCATGCGGAATCGCGGCGCAATTGACGGCAACGAACGGACCTGCACTGCGCGATGACGCACCGTGCAGCACCTTGGCCGCGACTTCCTTGCCGGTTCCGGTTTCACCGGTGATGAGAACGGTCGCGTCCGACGCTGCGGCGCGGCCGATACACTTTTGTACTTCGCGCATCGCCGCGCTGATGCCGAGCAAGCGCGCTTCCGAACCGACAGGCTCATCGAATGCGTCGACTTTCGGATCTGCTGTGGAACCGGCGTCGGACAAAGGATGGGCCGCGAAGACGCGCTCAAGCAGGCGCGCGATATCGCCGCGACCCACCGGCTTCGTCAGATGGTCGAAGGCGCCGAGGCGCATCGCACCGATCGTGTTGTCGCTACGGGCATAGGCGGTCAGTACCACGACGGGTACCGTCGCGAGGCGATGGACGCGCCGCAGTTCCTCGAGCAGGGCTATTCCGTCCATGTCGGGCAACCTGATGTCGAGGAATATGCAGGCAGGTTGCAGGCCTTGTTCGACGAAGGCAATCGCGTGCTCGCCCATGCGGGCGCATAGGGTTTCGTGACCCAGATCGGTCAGCGTTTCGGACAATCCTTCGCAGAAGGCATCGTCGTCGTCGATCAGCAGGATAGTTGCCATGGAATATCGATGACAAAGCAAGTAGTGGAAGTAGCGGCGCGACAGGCATTGCCGCCGTGCGACGATACGATCTTGCGAACAGATCAGGACCGAGCCCGCAGTTGCCGGGACGCGCGCTGACCAGGGGTTCGAAGATGCCCGCGCTGAACAGGACGAATTACGTCGTTTGGATGGCCGCGTCTGGACGACCGAGCGGGGCGACATCGGGGACGTGCACGAGCGGCACGGCGCACGCAGGGGTGTCCGTTGGCGTGGCGCCGTTGCGCCAGATCACCAATGGGCGGCATTTCATCAGGACAATCATTTCATACTGAATCGGGTAGCGTTCCTTATTATCTGAACGGTACACGAATGATATAGGTTCATCGTCGACGGCAATCGTTTGCGCACGGCGTGCCGTCAAAAAATGTTCTTTTGTACCTGCGTCACAACGCTGGGCGCGAGCAAACCTCGTCGCGAGTTCGCTTCTGCTCGTCAATTCGTCTGAGGTATAGCGACAAACTCTCGAAGCCCCCGAAGTGTAAGCGCGAAAAAATTCGTCATCGTGGTTCGCGGAATAATAAGTTGCCACCCCGCGCAAAGTGTCGCGCGTTAAGCGGAACGCCGCTACATGGAATGTGGGAAAGAGCGGACGGGCGCGAACCAAGGTCGCTCCGGAGCCCGCGCGCGCTCGCGCGCCTTCCCCAAAGGCCGAAATGAGTAAAGCGAAATTGATGACGAAGGTCCGACCATCGAGCAGCGAGTGAAAGGCGCCCTAAGGCTCTCGCATGTCGGCCGACGGCAGTCGGCTTGGCACCGAGCCGATCTGCGATGCGATCTTCTGCACATCCGCCGGCGTCGCCGGATTGTAGACACACATGCTGAGATCCGTCCGGCCGTCGACAGAGAACGTTGAATATTCGAAGGCGAGCGGGCCGAGCACCGGATGGCGAATGCGCTTGATAGCCTCGCCTTTGACGTCGCGAATCTCGTTGTCGCGCCACATCATCCTGAACTCGGGACTGAGCCGGCAGAGCTCCTCGACGAGAGGTTCCACCTCCGTTGCAGCGCCAGCACGCGCGGCATCCACCCGGAATGCACCGATGACGTGGCGCGCCACGCTCTCCCAGTCATACTGCACGGCGCGGGCACGCGGATCGAGGAAGATGATGCGCAGTACATTGCGTTGGTCCGGCGGCAGAGAGCCATAGTCGCCCAACATGACAGTGGCCGCCCGATTCCAGGCAAGCACGTTCCAGGTTGCCGTGCGAATCAGCGCAGGGCTGGGATCCAACGCGTCGAGAACGCGCTGCAACCGAGGCGTGACACCTTCCTTCTCGTGGTAGCGAGCCTGGGGCGGTCGCCCGAGGCCGACCAGAAAGAGGTGCTCGCGCTCGACATCTGTCAGCATCAGGGCCCGCGAGATCCGGTCGAGCACATCGGCCGAGGGGGCACCGCCGCGCCCCTGTTCGAGCCACGTGTACCAGGTGGGGCTGATGTTGGCGCGCTGCGCCACTTCCTCACGGCGCAGGCCTGGCGTGCGCCGGCGCTCCGCGGGAAAACCGAGTGCTGCGGGATCGAGCTTCATGCGCCGATCCCGCAGATAAGTCCCGAGGAGGGTTTCGTTCGGCTGCTGCACTTTCATGCTGTTAGCTGTTTTACCATGATAACGCCACTACTTTACCGCAATAGTATTTAAGCCGAGACTCGTCTCCAACGAAACCAGGAGATCAGTTCATGCGCGTTTTCATCACCGGCGCCACCGGATTTATCGGCATTCCCACCGTTAAGGAACTAATCGCTGCCGGACATACGGTTCTCGGCATGGCCCGTTCGGACGAAGGAGAACAATCGCTAGCCGCTATCGGAGCGGATGTACATCGAGGTTCGCTCGAAGACCTTGAAAGCCTGCGGACGGGCGCAGCGGCGGCCGATGCCGTTATTCATCTCGGCTTTGTTCACGACTGGGCCAACTTTGCGCAGTCTTGCGAGATCGATCGCCGCGCCATTGAAGCGCTGGGTTCAGTCCTCGCTGGCTCGGATCGGCTTCTCATCGCCACGGCGGGGACGGCGGGATTAGCTGGGCCGGGCCGGGTTGCAACCGAGGACGATGATGTGCCGCCAGATTTCCCGTTACCACGCGTGTCGGAGCAGACGGCACTATCACTGAAGGGCGTGCGCGCCTCAGTGGTACGGTTGCCCCAGGTTCACGACACGACGCGCCAAGGGCTTCTGACGTACGCTGTTGCTGTGGCGCGGGAGAAGGGCGTGTCCGCCTATGTTGGGGACGGGCACAACCGCTGGGCAGCGGCCCACATCTCGGATGTGGCGCGTCTTTACCGGATGGCGTTGGAAAAAAACGAGGCGGGCGCGAAATATCACGCGGTGGCTGAAGAAGGCGTGCGCATGCTGGATATTGCCGAAGCCATCGGTCGCGGCCTGAACGTGCCGACAAAATCCCTATCCGCGGAAGAAGCTCCGGCGCATTTGGGTTGGCTGGCAATGTTCGCTAGCCACGACCTCGTGGCATCGAGCGAAAAGACCCGCAAGACACTGGGCTGGAATCCGACCGGGCCCGGCCTGATTGCCGATCTCGAGCGGCTCGACATGTTGAATAGCTGAAGCATGACGCAGGGCGGGAGGATTATCGCTTCAAGCGTCGCTTTCGCGAAGCGCGACAATTATCGCATCGCCATCTTCCCGCTTTCATGCGCCGCGTGCACCGCTGCCATTACTTCAGAGGTAATTGCGGCGAGCCGGCCCCACCGTCACACTCGGCCTTGAAACGTGTGACAAGGGGTGAGCAAATGACCGCGTATGCAATCGGACGTCTGTGGAATGTGACGGTGGGAGCCGAAATCGAATCGTATCTCGCGCAGATCGACGACACGCTGACGCCTTTTGGCGGGCAATTCATCATTCACGGCGGCCCACGCATTGTGCTCGAAGGAGAGTGGAGCGAAGACCTGATCGTGATCGCCTTCCCGGACCTCGCGCATGCTCGCGCGTGGTATGGGTCGCCGGCCTATCAACGCATCGTTGCGCTGCGTACGCGCAACTCGCGCGGCGACGTCATCCTGATGGACGGCGTGGGTCCAGACCATCGCGCGCTGGATGTGCTGAAAGGCACGGCGAGTCGTTGACACTCCTGTGTGGCACTTTCCTGCAGTTCGTCCAGGACGGTTATCCCTCGTGTCGGCGGTTAGTTTTTCTGGGGCGGAACTGCGCGAAGACCGAATCGCGGACCGCTTGTTCGCCGCGAATATCGAAAGCGTGAAAACCAATCCACGAAACCTTCTTTGCAGTTCACGAAAGCGGCCGCTAGATTCAGTGAATGACACTGGCTGACGGAGGCCATATGAAAATGCTTGCCCGGGCGCTGTTCAGGCTGAATATCCGCAACTTCCTGCCGATCTCGAGTTCGCGCACGCGCTCGCGAATGGCGACGTGCGAAAACTGCCGGGGGGCTGAAGCGCAAGCAGCGGCGGGCGGAGCCCCGCCCTCGGTCACCAATGAGCCTGACGCCCAGCGACTTGAACGCATCGCTGCCTACGCGCGCTGCGGCTACTTCCATGTCGAATATCTGCCGGGAATGTTCTTCGCACCATTTGAAATTCCCCCACGCTAAGCAGTGCAACGCAATAGGCGCGTGCATCTTTTGATTTCACATCTTGAGGACGCGATCATGAGCGAGCTCGTTATGGACAGGCCGGCTACTGCGGCATCGGTTCAGGCGGAGTTGAACTATCTGGAGTTCACCGGCGAGCGGCCGGTCTCGTACCAGGACGACCCGCCGCCAGGCGTGCCGAAGCGCAGCGGCATGTACCGTCCATATCGCGTCGAGATCGCGAACGCACGCGTAGCGCCGCCGCCCGGTGCGCCGTGGATCGACCGCAACGGGTTCGAACTGCATCGCCACGCCAGTGCGCTGACCGATTTCAGCGACCCTGAAAAGATCCGCACTGCTTATTACCCCGAGAGTGAGGATCTGCTCAAAAAAGCCACCGGCGCGCGCCGTGTCGTCATCTTCGATCACACATTGCGCGACGGCGACGCGGGACGCGCGGCCGGCATCCGCGAACCCGTCAGATACATTCACAACGATCAGACTTTCGTTTCCGGGCCGCGGCGCGTGCGCGACCATCTGCCGCCGGCCGAAGCCGAAGAACTGCTGAAAGGGCGAGTGGCGATCGTCAATCTCTGGCGGCCGATAGCCGGACCGGTGCGATCGTCGCCGCTCGCGTTGTGCGATGCGAGAAGTATCGCGCTGAACGATCTGGTCGCGTCGGATCTCGTCTACCCGGACAAGGTGGGCGAAACCTACGCGCTCGTGTTCAATCCGCGTCACCGTTGGTATTACTACCCTGACATGACGCCCGACGAATTCCTGCTCATCAAGATTTTCGATTCGGCCGGCGACGGTGTCGCACGTGTGACCGCACACACCGCATTCGACGACCCCACCACACCCGTCGATGCGCCGCCGCGCCGCAGTATCGAGCTGCGCACGCTGCTGTTCTTCTGAGGGTCGCACCGCCTGAACCGGCGGCGCGACATTGCCCACATCGCTTTGCCGCCTTCAGCGACGCTGCCCGCTGTATGACAGCGTCGCAGCCGATCAGCCTGCAACTGGGTGCATTAGCCGGCAGCCTCATGCCCCTGCGTGAGCAATATGCAAAGGTAATTAAGTCATTTCCCGTTCACATCGCCGATCGCATAGTGAATTGGCGCTCGGGCTTTCGGTCGCCGCCAGGACACGCAAAAGATAAAAGTCGAATCGTTATAAACATATCGAAATAGAATAATTCTCACGCCGGTCCTTCGTCGCTACGCTGTGTCGATCACCTTCAGCGAGGACCTATGACCGTTTCCGCTTCGACGTCTTTTTTCGCGCGACGGCGCGCATTGCGCGTGCTCGGTGCCGCGCCGCTTGCGATGGCGGGCGCTGCGGTCAACGCGCAAGGCACGGCTTCTTCCAATGCCAATGCGAGCGCGGCCGGCAACCGCCTTACCCTCGTCCTCGGCGATCAGGCCGGCGGGACGCGGGCGCTGATCGAGGCGGCGAAGGTACTTGACGGCGCGCCTTACGCTTACCGCTGGGCCAATTTCCAGGGCGCCGCGCCCCTGTTCGAAGCACAGCGCGCGGGCGCCGTCGATCTGGCACCTGCGGGCGATCTGCCGGTGCTGGCGGCGGCAGTCGGGGATCCTACGTTGAAAATCGTGGCTACCCGAGTGGGATCGGGCGCTCAACTCGGCATCCTCGTCTGCCGGACATCGATCCCGACCAGCATCGCCTGGCGATCCACGGCCTCGTGAGAACGCCAAAGCTCTTCACGATGAACGATTTGCTGCGTCTTCCCGCCGAATCGCGCATCCATTTTCTCGAATGTTCAGGCAACACCGGCAGCGAATGGAGCGGCCCGAGCGGTTTGCCCGTGCAGCTCACCCATGGTCTGCTGTCCTGCTGCGAATGGACAGGCGTGCGCCTGTCGACGTTGCTCGAGGAAGTGGGAGGCGTGTCGGTATCGCGTGGCGCGGGCAGTAGCGCCTGGTTGCTGGCGGAAGGCGCGGACGCCGCCGCGATGACGCGCAGCTTGCCGCTCGACCGCATTCTGGAGAGCGCGCTCGTGGTCTATGCGCAGAACGGCGAGCGCCTGCGGCCTGAAAATGGCTTTCCGCTACGGCTGATCGTGCCCGGCTTCGAGGGCAATACGAACGTCAAGTGGTTGCGCCGGCTCAAGGTGGTCGACGCACCGCTGCAAACGCGCGAGGAAACCTCGAAATACACGAGCCTGCTGCCAAACGGCACCGCGCGCCAGTTCGCCTTTGAAATGGACGCGAAGTCGGTGATTACGCGACCCTCGCCAGGACATAAGCTCACCACGCAAGGTTATTACCCGATTAGCGGCATCGCCTGGTCGGGTCGCGGGACGCTCCGACAAGTGGAAGTTTCGACCGATGGCGGCATGTCCTGGCGGCTCGCGCGTCTGAACAGCGTGGCGCAGGACCGCGCTCTGACGCGCTTCGAAGCGGATTGGCGCTGGGACGGCGCGCCATCGGCGCTACTGTCTCGCGCCACCGATTCGACCGGCTACGTGCAGCCCACGCGCGCCGCGCTCGTGGCCGCCCGCGGGCTGAATTCGCAATATCACTACAACGCGATTCAGCAATGGCGTGTGGAGGCCAACGGCGAGGTGCGCAATGCGTAACCCCGGTTCTTTGCGAGCGTGGTCCCGAATCGCGCTGGCCGCTTCCGTGCTGGTCGTGGCGTTGACCGCCTGTTCGGTCATCGCACCCGATGCAGCGGATGCACACAATCCGCGCGATGCGAGCAATGCGAGCACTGCGCACGGCATTGGTGCTCCGTTGAACGAGCAGGCCGTCGCAGCGTGGAATATCGACGTCGCGCCGGACGGTCGCGGCCTGCCTGCCGGCAGTGGCGACGTCGCGACGGGCGCCCAGATTTTCGCCGTGAAGTGCGCGGCGTGTCACGGCGCACAAGGGCAGGGCGGTCTCGGCGATCCGCTGGTAGGCGGACAGGGCACGCTGTCGAGCGCGAAGCCAAAGCGCACCGTCGGCAGCTACTGGCCTTATGCAACCACACTTTTCGACTACATTCGCCGCGCCATGCCGTACAACGCGCCGCAATCGCTTTCCGCCGACGAGGTGTACTCGCTCAGCGCGTTCCTGTTGAATCAGAACGGCATCGTGCCCGCCGATACGCGGCTCGACGCAGCCACGCTGCCACGCGTGGTCATGCCGAATCGCGACGGCTTCGTGCCCGATCCGCGGCCCGGGCGGCTTTGAACGGTGCGCGAAAGGGCGGCGAAGGGCGGCGATTGGGGCGTCGCACGTTACAGCATCGGGTTTATCACTCCAGCAGATAACCGTATCGCATTTGCTTCGTTGTCCTCGCGCCCGGCCGCCGGTACATTCATCTGACTGCGCCCCAACGGCGTTCCGCGATCCGATACAACGAAGAGTTTGCCGTGACGAATGCCTTTGCCTCCACTGCCGCTCGGCCTGCGAGCGACGCCCTTGCCGTTAGCAAGGGTCAGCACAATCAGCAAGATCAGCAGATCGAAATTCGCGCTTTCGACGGGCCCGTCGGCGCCGAAGTGCTTGGTCTCGATCTTAGCCGGCCATTGAGCCAGCAGGACTTTACGCGCATTCACCGCGCGCACCTCGATCATCACGTGCTGGTCTTCCGCGATCAACGCATTACACCGGACGAGCAGATCGCGTTCAGCCGCCGCTTCGGGCCGCTGCAAATTCACGTGTTGCATCAATTCCAGTTGCCGGGGCACCCGGAAGTGCTGGTGGTATCGAACATCGTCGAAAACGGTCAGCCTATTGGACTTGGCGACGCCGGGCACTACTGGCATTCCGACCTTTCGTACAAGGAAAAACCGAGCCTCGGCTCGCTGCTGCACGCTCAGGAGCTTCCCGCCGAAGGTGGCGACACGCTGTTCGCGAACATGCATCTCGCGTGGGAGACGTTGCCCGGGCATTTGCGCAGCGCAGTCGAGGGACGTTCCGCAGAACATACTTATCTCGCCAAATACGCCGAACTGCAAAAACGCAGCCCGTGGCGGCCCAATCTCTCGCCTGAACAGATTGCACAGGTGAAGCCCGTGGTGCATCCGGTCGTTCGTACGCATCCCGAGACCGGTCGCAAGGCTCTGTTCGTGAGTGAGCATTTCACGACGCGCATCATCGATATGCCGGAAGACGAGAGCGCGCAATTGCTCGCCGAAATCTTCGCGCACAGCGTGCGTCCGGAACATGTCTACCGGCACAAGTGGAGCGAACACGACATGGTGTTTTGGGACAACCGCTCGCTGATGCACCTCGCGGCCGGGACGCCCGATCACCTGCGCCGCAAGCTCTATCGCACGACCATTGAGGGCGACGTGCCGTTCTGATCGCGCGGCGCTTCGACGCAGACGTCACTCACGACAACGTAAATAAACGCATACCACTCGCTGACCGGAGTTCCGATGTTCGACAAGTTTCATTCTCCCACTGAGCGGCCCTCGCTTGCCCGCCGCCTGGCTGCAACGCTGCTGAGCGTTTCGCTGGCTACAGCGGGACTAGGCGCCGCGCTGCCCGCGCATGCCGAAGGACAGATCCGTATTGCCGAGCAGTTCGGCGTGGTCTATCTGCTGTTGAATGTTGCCCGCGATCAGCAATTCATCGAAAAGGAAGGGCGCAAGCAAGGCCTGAGTATCAAGGTGGATTGGGTGCAGCTTTCCGGCGGCGCGGCCGTCAATGACGCTTTGCTTTCCGGCGCAGTCGATATCGCAGGCGCGGGCGTCGGTCCGCTGTTGACCATCTGGGATCGCACGCACGGCAAGCAGAATGTGAAGGGCGTGGCCTCGCTCGGCAACCTGCCGTACTACCTCGTCAGCAATAATCCGGATGTGAAATCGATCGCGGACTTCACTGCGAAGGACCGCATTGCAGTGCCGGCGGTGAATGTGTCCGTGCAGTCGCGCGTATTGCAATACGCCGCGGCCAAGCGCTGGGGCGACAAGGAATACAACCGCCTCGACAAGTACACGCAGGCGTTACCGCATCCCGACGCGACGGCCGCGATCATCGCGGGCGGCACTGAAATCACCGGCCACTTCGGCAATCCGCCGTTTCAGGATCAGGAGCTGGCGGGCAATCCCAAAGCGCACATCGTGTTGAATTCCTACGACGTCCTCGGCGGCCCGAGTTCGGCCACCGTGCTGTACGCAACGCAGAAATTCCGCGATGAGAACCCGAAGACCTATCGTGCTTTCGTGGACGCACTGGCCGACGCATCGCGCTTTATCGCGGCCAATCCCGATGCGGCTGCCGACATCTACATTCGCACGAACAAGTCGAAGATCGACCGTACGCTGTTGCTGAAAGTCATCAAGAATCCGCAGGTCGATTTCAAGGTCGCGCCGCAGAACACTTTCGGTCTCGCGCAATTCATGTATCGCGTGGGCGCGATCAAGAACGAACCGAAGTCGTGGAAAGACTATTTCTTCGACGATCCAGCCACGGCCGCAGGCAGTTGAGCGATGACGCCTGGCTCCTCGTCCAACATCTATGTAACTTCTCAACGGGACGTTCGCGACTCGACGTTTCTTCTTACGGAGCGATCCGATGGTGGCTAACCCAACGCTTGTCTTTCCCGAGCGCAGTGAGCTCAGCAACCGCGACGTGAGTGAAAAGCTGCTGGCTGTTGAAAACGTCAGCCTCGAATATCGAACGCGCGAGCGCATTGTTCGGGCAACGCACGATGTGAGTTTCGACGTCTACGGCGGCGACCGCTTTGTGCTGCTCGGCCCCTCGGGCTGCGGTAAGTCGACGTTGCTGAAAGCGGTGGGCGGATTCATCGAACCGGTGTCTGGCAGCATTTCGCTCGACGGTCAGGCGGTGCGCGGTCCGGGCGCGGATCGTATCGTCGTGTTCCAGGAGTTCGATCAACTGCCGCCGTGGAAAACGGTGCTGCAAAACGTGGCTTTTCCACTTCGCGTCGCAAAGAAGCTGGGGCGCGCAGAGGCGAATGAACGCGCGCTGCATTATCTGGAGAAAGTCGGGTTGACCTCATTTGCGAATGCTTATCCGCACACGTTGTCCGGCGGAATGAAGCAGCGTGTGGCGATAGCTCGCGCGCTTGCCATGCAGCCGCGTGTGTTGCTGATGGATGAACCGTTCGCGGCACTCGATGCGCTCACACGCCGCAAGATGCAGGAAGAACTACTACGCCTTTGGGAAGAAGTGAAGTTCACGCTGCTGTTCGTCACTCATTCGATTGAAGAAGCCCTGGTGGTCGGCAACCGCATTCTGCTGCTGTCGCCGCATCCGGGACGTGTGCGCGCCGAACTCAACAGTCATCAATATTCGCACGATAGTTTCGGGCGCAACGACTTCCAACGCAGTGTCGCACGCATCCATCAGCTATTGTTTGAAGAGAGGGAGACCGCTCGATGAGTTCGCCCGCCACGCTATTGCCACCGATTCGCGAGGAGTATGAACGTCCGCTCGCGCCGCCCGGCGAACTGACCTATGAAGCACCGTTGCCCACGGTCAAGCGGATCTTCGCTCGGAGCTGGTTACGCAAGACGCTTATCGCGCTCCTGTTGATCGCCGCGTGGGAAATTGCCGCGCGCGTCGTCAATAACGATCTTCTGCTGCCCACATTCGGCGCGACGTTTAGCGCATTTGTGCAAGGCGTGTGGACTGGAGAACTACTGCAGAAGACGGCGGTGTCGATGTCCGTGTTGCTGCGCGGTTATCTGCTCGGTGCGGCGCTCGCGTTCGTGCTGACCTCGCTTGCTGTATCGACTCGCGTGGGTCGCGATCTGCTCTCGATGCTGACTGCGATGTTCAACCCGCTGCCTTCAATCGCGCTCCTGCCGATCGCGTTGCTGTGGTTTGGCCTCGGCACAGGGAGTCTGTTATTCGTGCTTGTGCACTCGGTGTTGTGGCCGCTTGCTCTCAACACGTACTCGGGCTTTCAATCGGTGCCGGCGACGCTGCGCATGACGGGCCGCAATTATGGATTGACGGGCATGCGCCATGTATTGCTGATCCTCGTGCCCGCCGCATTGCCGTCTATTCTGGCCGGCTTGAGGGTCGGCTGGGCGTTTGCGTGGCGCACGCTGATTGCGGCCGAACTCGTGTTCGGCGCCAGTTCGGGCAGTGGCGGGCTCGGATGGTACATTTTCCAGAATCGCAACGAGCTATATACCGATCACGTCTTTGCGGGATTGGCCGCTGTCATCGTTATCGGGCTGCTTATCGAGCATCTCGTGTTCGATACGCTCGAGCGAGTCACCGTGCGCCGCTGGGGCGCGCAGCAATAAAACGCGGCATGGTTGCCGACTCAGGCGGGAAAACCGCACCAGCATGCGCTACAGATACTTGGGATACGACATCTGTACTTTGCTCAGGTACGACACTACTACTTTGCTCCCACATACAATCGGTTGATAATTTATCTTATGTCAAATCGCGGAAGCGCCGCGCACGAGACACAGTATCGGCGTTCCCGCTCGCTGCTTAAGGTTCGATTAAGGTACGCAACATGCCTCTATTCCCCGCTTAACTGGCGGGGATTTTTTATGCTCGATCTGTTCGGCCAAGTCGTTGTTACGTATGAAGATTTGGAGCTTTGGGTGTCCGCGCTTGCACCTGGCTTCGCCCACAATGAACACCGCCGCGCGCACTACATCGAGCGCTGGAACGTGGCGGATAAGGTGGCCCGCGCGAAACTCGCCGGGACATTCGACAGCACCATAGAAAACGCCCGCGCACGGCGGGCGTATCTGGCAAGACGGTTCGGCGTGATCCCCATGCCGTGACGTGTTCGGCCCGCTTAGGCGGGCTTCTTTTTCAGGTCGTGGCGGTCGTCGTCGCCTTCGCCCGTTTCGCCTGCCAGTACATGTAGCCGTACAGCAGCGCGGCGCCAATGGCGGCGGATTTCCAGTCGATCTTCGGCATGGTTCCTCCGGTTACTTCTTCAGGAATCGGCCCGTCACCTTGCTGCGTGCCGGGGTTTTGTGGTGAGTCTTGCGCTTGTGCGCGGTCTTACGCTTGCGGGTTGCCATGCTGGCTCCTACTTGGTCAGGGGTTTGAGAACGATGCTTTCGAGCAACGTGATGCGCTCTTTCATGTTGCGCAGGTCTGCACGGATCGCGCCGTAGGTCGCCGCAGCAGCAAGCACCATCGAGCCGATGTTGACGATCACGGCGCCATCCATTTACTGGCCTTCGTTCAGGAACACGCCGAGCAGCGCAAACACGCTCGTGGCCGCGGTGCCGACCGCGCCCACGATGTGCGGATCGGCGCCATTGGCGACGGCCACGGACGCCGCGACGCCCGCGAGGCTCGCCAGCGCGGCGTGAGTGGACGGTTCCTGCAAACGTGCAAAAAATGCTTTCATGGTCTGCCTCTTATGGTTAGGACTACAGGCCAGCCGGGATGACGTCCCATGCTGACGTTGGGAATGGGCTCACAATGCCCGCTTCGACTTCGGGTAACTTCTGCTGCTGCTGCACGAGCCGATCCCCCGCGTAGGAGGTCATGCCGGTCCAGATGCTGGCGCCGGTGTTGGCCGCCACGCCCGCCGCGTTGTTCCAGATGGTGTCCGCGACGTTGAACGCGATGCCCGAGGCGCCGCCGGCCGCCTGATACTTGCGGTCGAGATAGACGCCCGCCACCACCAGCGCGAGCGCCGCCGCGAGATACAGCTTGGTCTTGGCGCCCATGGTCAGACGTGCCCGAACATCAGGCCGCCGGTCGTCGCGCGGTACGTGGCGAGCCCGCCCGGCGCCGGAACGGTGCCGAACATGTAGCCCGGCTGGCCGCTCGTCGCGTCCCACACCGAGTTGGTGAAGTTGGTGCCGTCCATGTTCGCGAACGTCGCGGCCTCGCGCGCATACACGCCGTCAACCGCGCTCGTGCCCGCGTGCGAGCGCTGATAGCGCCAGCCGACATACACCACCAGCGCCACCAGCAAGAGTTCTTTGTTCGTCATGGTCAGAATCCGTAAGTGGCGGGCGAGAGCACGTTGTACATGCCCGAGAACGGGCTTTCCTGCACCTGCCCGGTTTTCGTGTTGTAGGTAAGCTGACCCGGATCGACGTACAGGCCGTTCGCGTCGAACGTGCCGTTGCCGAACAGCGTCACGCCACCGGGCGCCGAGAACCAGCCCGAGTTGCCCGAGGTCGTCGCCACCGGCTTGCCGCCGATGTTGTTGATCGCGTTCGAGAGCCAGCTTGCGGCGTTCGAGCCGATAGCGCCCTGACCGCTCGACGCGGGCATACCGGCGGGCGTGCTTTTGCGCACGACGATGAGCAGCACCGCCGCTGCGGCGCCCACCAGCAGCAGGCCGTTTTTGTCCAGTTTCATGCCGTCGCCCCGTCCGTGAGATTGCCGCCCGCGTTGACGAAGTTGGCGAGGTCATCCGCCATGGTCAGCGTGGGTTGTCCATACGGCGAGCCCGCGAGGCTCGCCCAGATTCTGTTGCACTTGCGGATCGCGGTCGCGATGCGCCCCGCGATCACGTCCGCCAGCGCGCCCTGCTGCTTGATCAGTCCGACCGCGCCAATGTCCTGCGACGCGGGCGAGAAATCAGGCAGGCCGTATTGCGCGGCGAGTTGCTGCCACGTCGAATACAGGAACTGGTACGCGCCTGCCGCCGTCGAGGTGTAGCCGCCGCCGGTGTGCGGCACGTTCGGATGCTTCGAGAGGTCCGAGAAGTGCGAGCCACCGAAAAACGTGGTGTAGCCGTCCGGGCCTGCCGTGCCCTCACCGATGCGGATCATCATCAGGAACGCGCGCACGTTCGGATCGCTCACCGCGCCCGATACTGACGTGAAAAGGTTGCTTACGCTTGAGGTCATGTCTTCAAAAATCCCCGTTGTCCCGCTGTCGGCGGTGTCAGTGCTGCCCGTGTCCGTTGGCACTGCCTGGCTGTTCGTCCACCACACGTAGGCCGCCGCCGCGAGCGTGCCCGCCGCGATGATGTAAAGCGGCCCCGGCGCCTTCATACGTTCGGTTCCTCGTACCACTCGATTGAGCAGGAGAACGGATCGTTCACCGTGTTGCCAGTCATCAGCAGCCCATGCCCCGGCGGAACCACAACCGGCTCCACGAACTTGAGCGATTGCAGGCCGAGGCCCGGCGCCGCGCTAATCACCATCAGTGACGGGTTGCCCGGCTGTGCCGATGCCGTCGAATCGTCGTGAATTTCGCCCTTTGCCACCGCCCCGCCGAGCAGCTTGGACAAGCCGTTCTGCACGTTGGTCGCGAGCGCTGCCGTGCTGTCTGTGACGATCACCGCGCACGACGACACGGCACTCATGCCGGTCAGGCTTTCCACCACCAGCCGCACGCCGCTATTCGCCGGGTTCCACAACTGGATTCGCGGATACTGGCCCGCGACGCCCGGCGCCGAGGTAAAGCCGGTGAATGCGCTGTTGTTCAGCGTGCGCGCCTTGCCGCCGTCCACCACCTGCACGGTGCCCGCAATGCTCGTGTCATCAATGCGACCGTCACCGATTACCACCTGCCCGAGGATCGTGGCGCCGCCCGCGTAGTTAGCGAGCGTCCACGACGAAGGCGTCGGCGCCGAGTCGCCAATCCGGTAAGCCTGCCCCGGCTTGAGCGTGATCGTGCTGCCGCCCTTCGCGCCCGGTCTGACGGTGAGCGTGGTATCGCCGCCGCCGTTGTTGCCTGCCAGATACTTGATGTAGCGGCCCGCCGCGTTGATCGGAAACGAGCCGCTCGCCGGAACCGTGATGTCGAAAATCTGCATTACGCGTGCCCCTTGCTGAATGCCATGACGCCGACAATGCACACGACCGCGAGGCCTGCCGCGATCAGATAGCGATTGTCGTTTTGCGCCGCGACCTGCGTTTTCGCGAGGTCCGCCGCGATCTGCGTGGTTTGCGCCGCGCTGTTCATGGCGCTGCCGGTCAACGAATTCGTGAGCGCCGTGTTGGCCTGAAGCATCGCCAAGCCCACGTCCTCAAGATGCTTCGACGCATCGACCGTGCTGGTGATGGCCGTGTTCGCCACGGCGCCCATGGTGCCGTTCGCGTTGGTCGCCACCGCGCTATTGCCGTTGATCGCGGCAATCATTGCGTTCATGGCCGCCTGCACGGCGCCGCCATCGGTGGACACGCTGAAATACGACGACGAGTTACCGTCACCGCTGATACCAACGCCGCCCTGTACCGCGTTGCGCTTGTCCGCGTACTGGTTGGTCGTCTGCGACGTGCTGGTGCTGTCGCTCGACTTGTTGGCGGGCGTCACCGGCGCGCCCATGCGCATCAACGCAACCTGTTGTGGCCGCAGAATCATTTCAGTTCCTTCATGAGAATCACGCTTGCCCGCCGGTAGCCCGCGCGCTCGAGTTTTTTCATCAGGCCGGCGCGGCGCGTCTCAATGCGCATCGCGTGACAGCCCGCACACTGCTTTTCGATCAGCGGCAGCACCGCGTCGACCAAATCCACGTCCGCGCGACCGTGCGCCAGCGTGATTTCCGCGACGATCCCGGCGCGCCCGCTGCGAGCGCGCAGCACGTAGAACGCGACCGGCACGCCGTCATCGAACACGCGGAAAAACTCGCCCGTCGCGAGGCAATCCACGCCGTCCACCATGCCGCCACTGGTGTCGGTTTTCGCGCGCATCAGCGGCGATTCATCGAACGCCCGCGCCACTTCGGCGCGGTGCGCATCGGTCGTCGGTTCGTGCCGTATCGTCAGCATGTCAGTGCTTTTTCAGTGCCACGATTGCCACCGCCGCGAGCAGGACAATCATCAGCGGATCGGTGCCGCCCGAGGCGCCACCGGTCAGGTTGTTCATGCTGTTGGCGAGGCCTTGCGCGAGCGTCGAAACCGGGCTGGCGGTCGCCTTCGCGCCACCATCACCGGCGAAGTTGACCGCCCACCCGCTGTTGTCCACCGTGAACGGATTGAACGGCTGGTTGGTCGCCATTTCCGGCGGCGAACCGCCACCGAACAGGGCCGAGCCGAACTGTGCTGCGGCCTGCGCCGCCATGGCCCAATACACGGCTTACCCCTTGTGGATCGCGAGCGCGATCACGGCGAACACGCCGAGGATCATCAGCATCTTGTTGCTGTTGACCGCGCCAATCTGTGCCGACGCAACCATGCCCGCAGCCTGACCCTGTGCGACCAGTCCGGCCTGCGTGGCCTCGTAGCGCCGATAGTCCAGTTGCTGGCCGGTGTTGTAGATGCTGGCAAAGGCCGACAGGCCGTTATTCAGCAGGTTGAACACGCCCGGCGCGTAGTTGTAGCCGCTGCCGCCGGTGTCCGACGCGCCGCTAATCGCCATGCCCGTTGCGGGAATGTTGTACGTGCCATCGCTTTGCGGACCAATCGAAAAGCCGTAGCTGTTCGAGCCCACGCCGTACGACGACGAATCGAAAATACCGTCCATGTAATTCCCCGAGAGTGTGAAAAGAAAGCGGCCCGACGCTGCGCAATCAAGCGGGCCGGGCCGCCCGCTGACGGGTTACATGTTGCCGAGCACGTCCAGCACTTCGACCACCGCCGTCACGGTGTCCGCCGCCGTGAAAGTCGGATTGAATTCGAGCGCGGTTGCGTCGGCGGTCTTGACCGCGTTCGCATAGTTGTTGTCCGCGCACGGGTCGTAGCTGTACAGGTTGGCTTGCGCCGTTTTCTGGTACTCGCCCTGCCAGAAGGTGTTGACCGCCGTGGGGATGTTGTCCCAGATGACGATGCCGTTTTTCTTCACTTCGAGTTGCGACAGGTTGCCCGTGTGCGCGAAGTGCACCCGCTTGATGATGCCGCCACGGTTCGTGATGTCGATGAGCTTCATCGGAATCTTGCCGCTCGACGCAAAGGCCTGCGTGAACGGGATGTGCTTCGCGATCACGCCGAGGGGCGCGGGCGGGCCGTATTCCGTGTAGCTGTCGAGCGTCGGCGCGGTGGCGCCTGCAATGGTCACCTCGATGGTGAGCGACGACACGCCCGAGGCCGTGTTGATGTTGCCCACGTATTGCTCGATCATCGTTTTCGCGCGGGGCTCCGTGAAGTCCAGCGTGAGGTACGCGGCGTTCGCGGCAAGGCCGCGATACTGGTTGATCAGGTCCAGACGCGAGCCAATCGCGTTGTAGATGATCTTGCCGTTCAACTTGACGTTGATGTTGGTGATCATCGACTTGGTGAACGTGGTGCCGCCGAGCGCCAGAATCACCTTGTTGTAGGACATGCCGATAGGCAGGTTGACCGTTGCGAGGCCGTTGGCCGTGACGTTGTTGAACGGTACGTTTTTGACGAGCAGCATGAGCGCCCCTTTATGTGTGTGGTTGTTGGGACGCTTACGAGACGATGGTCGTGATCAGCGGCACGTTGAGGCTCGTGGCGATCGGACGAACAACGATTTTCGTTGCGGCATTGAATGCCAGATACATGGCATAGGCGCGCAAGATGGCCTTGACGTTCATTTTTAAGACTCCTGTTAGCGCCGCCCCATGCGGCCCCTGTGTGAGTCCGCAGAATGCAGCCCGAGCCCCAAAAACCTCGCATCCGGTGCCTATGGAACGGTGCCTATAGGCAGGTGCGAAAGTGCCATAATCGGCACCAAAAATATTTTGTCCGGTCACCCTCCTGGGCACCTGCCGACAGGCGAAAAAAAACACCGCCGAAGCGGTGTCCATAGGCAGGTGCATAGGCAGGTGTCTAGCCCGGCGGTTTGCCGCGCGTGACCTGCCCCGTCGAGGCGTTGCGCATGATCCAGGCATAGTCAGGTAGCTGCATCAGTTCGTCAGGCGTCGCGCCCACATAGTCCGCGACCGCCCGCGCGTCGGCGCGGTAGTTCAGCCGCCCCGTGCGCACGAAGTTGCAGTTGCCCAGAAAGTCCTTGTCGATGCTGGCCGGGCGTTGCGACAGGCCGTAAATCGTGATGCCTCGCTTGCGCCCTCGCCCGGTCAGCATGCCCCACCCGAACGGCGAGCGGCTTGGCGTGGTGACGCTCTTGAGTTCGTCCACGACGAACGTGCAGCGCTCCGCATAGAACGCCACACGGCAGATGAAATCGAACTGCTTGACCGCCGTCGCCGGGTCAGGCGACGGCACGAACACCGTGCGGCACTGGCCGGTCTGCCCTGCCGCCTCGAATCCGCCCAGTACGTCCTGCACGCGGCCCGTGCGCGTTCCGAAGTCGCCCCATTCGTCCTCAGGATCGAACACGATCAGCCGCGCGGGCCGCTGCCGGTCGATCTGGCCTTTCACGTAGTGCGACTTGCCCGAGCCCGACGAGCCCAACACGGCTTCAATGTGCGCCTTCGCGCCCACGCCGTGCGCCGGTGCGCGTGTTGCCTTCTGTGCGCGCGTCGCCATTACATCGCCGGGAACTGAGGCAGGCCCGCCGTGGCCGCCGCGAGCGTTTCCGCTGCCGACATATCACCGATGCCCGGCGAGCCCGCTGACGGGCCGGATTCTGCCGCTGCCGCGCCCTTGATCGTGTTCGGGTCCGTCACACCGGGCCGCGCGTTTTCGAGCGCGAAGCGGTCCTGCTTGATCTTGAGCGCCACGGCGCGCGCCGACTGGTACAGCACCGGGCCGCAGACCATCAGCGCGACGAGCTCACACGGGAACGCGCCCTCCACGTCCCAGCCGTATTTCTCGAACACCGGCGCGAGCGAGGCCGCCATGCGCGCCGAGGTCGGTTCGTCCCACTCCGCGCCGGGCGCATAGCCGCCGATCATGCCGCGCGCGAGGTCCACAATCCCGGACGCGCCGCGATGGTAGTCTGGGCCAGTGTCCGCGGGCGCGCCTGGCGCTGCACCGGACATGTCCGGGTTCAGCGCGGCGGCCGCCTCGCCGTCGATGGCGGCGCCGAGCCCGCCGAGCGAGGCGAAGCCCGCACCGGCGGGCATGTCGAGCGAGGGATTTTCACGCGGCGGGAGTCCGCCGTCTTTCTTGTCGATGGTCATACGCGCCCCGAGAGAATGTCAAAGGCCGTGCGCGCAGCGCGCGCGGCGGGTTTCGGCTCCACCGGCGGCACATGCACCGGGTTCGTCGCGTCCGGTTCCGGTTCCGCCTTGCGCTTGACGCGCGCCATCAACAGCCGGTGCGCCTCCGTGCCCTTCTTCGCGTAGAGCGGCAGGTCGCACCACTGGCACGACAGGTTAAGCGTGCCCGTGTCGCTTTCGCGCGCCGGAATTTCACGCCCACAGCACGAGCATTCTGCGGTGCCGATGATGGTCTTGGTCGGTCGTGTTTTCATGGTTGGTCCCTCACGCTTTGATTTTGTAACTTAAGCTGCTCTAGATACCGACGCTCTTTCTCGCGCTGATACGCGATGCGATCCCGGTACGCCTGTTGCCTTGCTGCATTGGAGTGATACTTACGTTTTCGCCCCATTTCGTAACGCTCCGCGATCGCGATCGCACCTAGTTCAGATGCCCGCCACGCGTGCCGCTTCCAGCACTTCCCGTAGTGCCGCGTGCAACGCTTCGAAGTACTTCGCCCCCTGCAACTTCACTATCGCCGGGAGCTTCGAGTACTCCCTTTCCGCCTCCTGAATCGCGTTTTCCGCGTACCTGCACGCGTCCTGTCGATCCGCCTCGATGCCCATTTTCAACCTCTTCCGTACAGTTATTTACACAGGTCCAAGGCGCGCGCTGCGCGCGCTCAAACCCAAAATCCAAACCCTTAACCCCGGCGATAGATGCGCCGCCAACGGTCGAGTACTCGCGCCCACCCCGGATCGAAAAACCGCCTGCACTCGCAGATGTATGCATATCCGCCGAGGCGTGCGCTGCTCGGATGGCATGCGCGGAAATGGCACTTGTGGGCCGCTTGATTTCCCATGTGTACCTCTTTGATTCAACCGTGATAGGCCGCACGCGCGGTATGTCTGCAATGGCAATGCCGTTGCGCTCGAACACCGGGCGCACCATGCCGTAGTACTCAATGCCTACGATCTGCGGCGCGCCCACTTCACCGTAGCGCCCAATCGTGCTTCCCGGAACCTTTGCGAGCCGCACTCGATAATTACGCCCGCACGCGACACCGCCTTGAGCTGCAACGTAGTGATCCCACGCGACACTAGCGTTGTCACGCCCCTCGAAAACCGCAACTTTATTAACCGCGTTGTGTGCCTGACGTACAAACGCCGGTGAATCAGACGGGACTGCTTCCACGCGGCGTAGCTCACGCCACACCGTGACCGGAGGGCCACCGATCTGCTGAAACTGACGAATGCGCCATCGCGTCGCCCATGCTTCCACCCGCGCCGACGTTTCAAGCGAGTCATTTCCTTCGAGGTCTTTTTCAAGGCGGTATCCGTCGATGTTTTTGGCGACGTACTTTGCGATGTACCCGGCGGCGGTGCCTTTGGCCGGATCCATGGTTTTGAAATCGCATCGCTTCTCCTGCGCGCCGGGCTCGTCACCGTCCACCGCGAGCGCATAGCGGCGCACCATCGCGCGCACCGTCGCGTCGTGCTTCGCGTCATAGAAGAACAGGCAATGCCAGTGCGGCGTCCCGTCGTGCTGCGGCTCTGCAATGCGAAACCCGTAAAGACTCACCTGACGCCGCGCGAGCGCCGCGCGGATGCGCGCCCACACCTTGGCCAGATAGCGTTGCGCTTCGTCCGGTGTCGTTCCGTCCCAGAAACGGTTGCTGCGCGACTTGCCCGCGCCCGCGCCGGTCGTCGTCATGCGGTGCATTTTCGACGGGCATGTGATGGTCAGGAAAAGCCCCGCGTGCCCTGCCGCAATCGCGATGCGCTCGAAGCCGTTGATACGCGTCATCAGTTCGGCGCGCTTGATCGCGGCATTGGCCGGGCCTTTGGCCGCCAGTTCCGCGAGCGTGAATTCCTGCTGAGTCTCGAGATTTTTTGCGATGGTCGCCGCGAGCGCCGCCGCGTTGCGTTCGTTCTGCCACTGGCGATCCAGCTTCGACACATCGGAGACGTATAGCTCGCGACCGCGACCGACCATGCCAAACCTAACCGCCGCCGACTCGCGCGCCTTGGCGTGCGCCTTGCGCAACCGCCCTTTCCACCAGTGTGCGGCAACCATCCGGCGCACGGCGGGCAGGTCGTCGTATCGCTCGCGCTCCGGAGCGGCGATGCCACCGTGTACACAGATGCGGTCCAAGTGACAGCGCTGCTCGAAAACGTCAAGAGCGTCAGCGTCGATTGCGCAACCAGCCGCCCTAACCGAGTCGATGAACTCACCAGTACGCGCATGTTGCTGTTCGCCCTCGATTGCCAGCAGCTTGACGCGGCAACGTTCCGCCATGTCCCAAGCCGTGTTGCATAGATCGGTGTCCGACGCGTCGAGCGGCAAGGCCTCGCTCACCGGACGCATGAGCGCCACATCGGCGCGTAGCTGCTCGTTGGCCTTGCGGCATGCAATCCCCTCGCTCGTCGTGACAAGGGGATTGAACGAAGCACGGCGCTTTTCCCACGCCGACAGCAAACGGGCCGCCCACGGGCGCGGAATATCCGCAACCAGTGAGGCGGCCCATTCGTGTTCAGGCGTGAGGCGCTTGATCACAGGTCGAAAGCCAGTTCGTCATGCGGCACGAGAAAAATGCGGCCGCCCTCGCATTCCACCGCGCAATAGCCGCCCGGCACCTGACTATGGATCGCGTTCGCCTCATGCGGGCCGACCGCGCACACGCGCCCGCGCTCGCCATCGACGTAGGCGTAAAACTCGCCCTTGGCGTCGATGCGCACCTTGTCGCCACGGCGGAATTTCGAGAGCGTCAGCATGGCTTAGCCGAGGCGCGTGAGGTCGTCCGCGTGCGCGGTCGCGACCTTGACGTTATTGGTTGCGTCCGCATCGAGTCGCACGGTGTACGAATCCTTCTCGCTGTCCACCGCCTGAACGACGCCTGCGCGTCCCGCGTCCGGGTGCTTGCTGTCTGCCTTGATCAAAACGCTATCCCACGGTTGCATGTGCTACTCCTGAAAAAATGAGGCGCGCGCCGCTTTGACTGACGCCGCACGCACCGGCGCGCGCCGAATGGGTGTATTGGTGCGGTGTTTGGAAAGGATCGGATCGAGCGCCGCGAGCGCATCGCGCCTCGCGCGGTCGCTCGCCGGTGAGCGGCGCGGCGCCCATGGAACCGCGAACGTCCCGGCGGTGCCCATCGAACCGGGCACGGCGCCGTAGCTCACGTCCTCAGCGTTTTCGCCGGTCATGGCTTTTCGCTCCGGGCGTAGTCGATGGCCGCGAGGATGCTGAGCGCGACCGCCGTGGCGCCGACGCCGACGCCTGCCGCGAACAGGATCAGTCCGTACACGGTGCCCGCTCCGGTTTGAAGTCGCCCACGAACTCCCAGCCCGCTTTCATGCTTTCCGCGCACACGCCGAGCGCCTCATTGCGGGTATGCGCGAACGCGCCGACGACCACGGTCCAGCCGGATTTGAGGTTGCGGAACTGGAACTGCCAGTAGGGAGGCCGCTGCATCACGCCCCCAGCCAGTAGAAGAAACGGTTGATCGCTTCGCGCAGTGCCGAGCGGCGGAAATACGGGCCGTCGATGGTGTAGCCGCCCAAGGCGGTAGGATGAATTTGTGACTGTGTGTTACGCATGGACAACCCCTGACGACCCCTGTTTGTGGAAAAGTCCGACCGCCTCTAAAGGCGGATCAGGCCGATCAGCCGGGGTCTTGGCTGTTTTCTGCGGTCGGACGCACAGAATGTATGTCAGACCCTCTGTAACAGTCAATAGGTATCGAACGTTTCGCGTGCATTGACGTTGCGGTATGTTTACAACCGGGGTCACTTCGAGGGGCAATAGGATGAAAACGACGATGGACTATCTGGACGAGTTGCGGGCAAAGCTGCAACTGCCGTCCGACTATGCGGTCGCCAAGGCGCTGAACGTGACGCGCGCCACAATCAGCCGCTATCGCACTGGTGTTGGCTCGTTTGACGATGCGACTGCCATCAAGGTCGCCGACCTTCTTGGCATCGAGCCACTTGAGGTGATCGCCGCCGCCAACTTCGAGCGCGCAAAGGATGCGCACTCGCAAGACGTATGGGCTTCGATCTGGGGAAAAGCGGCGGGGGCTATCGCGAAGGGCTTGATCGTGTGCGCGGTTGGTCTGTCGGTAGCCCCCACTTCCAAGGCCGCGGAATCTGGTAACACGGTGATCTCTTTATCTTATGTCAAATCACAAAACCGGGCAGCGCAGCTCGACGAGCGGCAACCGCACGGTGATGGCTCCTGCCAGTTGACCTGAGTCAATCTGCGCACCTCGTTGGGGCGCAAGCTTCGTTGACGTGAAAGCGAATCTGGAAATAAGCGATGTCAACGCTGGCCACACTGTTCGTTGTCGTGCTGCTACTCAATGTCATACCCGCATTTGCGCCGCCTACCTGGATGGCCATGTCGTGGGTCGGCTTCAATATTCCCGAAGGCAATCCATTCGTTTTTGCCGTCGTTGCCGCCAGCGCGGCCACCATCGGACGGCTGATACTCGCGACGTTTGCCCGCTCGCTCGTACGAGGTCGTCTCATGCGCGCTTCCGACCGCCAGAATATCGAAGTCGTTGAAGCATGGCTGAAGAAGCGCAAAAAGCTGACAGCGGGTGCGTTCTTTGTTTACGCGTTGAGTCCGTTTCCGTCGAACTACCTTTTTATCGCTTATGGATTATCCGGGCTCCCGCTTGGTGTCATCGGCACCGCGTTCTTCGCCGGTCGAACGATCAGCTATTCACTTTGGGCTCACCTTGGGCGCTTCGCTTCATCTTATCTGGATCTCGAACCCCCGCTTGAAGGCGGGTATCTCAGCGGCTACTTCATCGTCTCACAGCTCGCGCTTCTGTGTGTCGTGTACCTTCTGATGAAGCTCGACTGGAAAATGCTGATCGAGCATCGAAAGCTGACCTGCCGCCGCACCGTGAACGATCAGCCGCCCGACACTCGCCGCCATACGGCAAAGCGTTGAACGCGTGCGCCCCGCTACTGTCAGGATAACGAATCAGCCTTGAATCGAGCCTGGCGAGGCCGTTGCTCCACTTCACGCACACACCTCACCAGAAGGACCGGCACCTCCGCGCCGCGCACGAACGTTTCTGCCACGCTGCCCAGCAGCCATCGTCCGATACCGCGCCGGCCTTGCGTCCCCATGACGACGAGGTCCGCACTCTGGCGGTGCACGCAACGGGCAAGGCAGCGAGGTACATCGTCTGCCGGGTCCTGCGTCTCCTCCATCTCGGAGTCGCCAGACACACCGCGATTCGCCATCGCCTCTCGTGCCCCTTCGAGAGCCATGCGCCCGTCTTCGCGCAGCACGGCGCGAAGCTGCTCGGGATCCACATAGCCTGAATAAGGGGACATACTCCACGGATCCACGATATAAATCGCGTGAATCCGCCCTTTCGTGAGTTGCGCGAGTTCGAGCGCCTCATGCAGCGCGTTTCTGGACGACTCGCTGCCGTCGAGCGCCACGACGATCTTTTGATACATAAGTCGTTCCTCGCAACCGTTGCCGCGTTTCGTTTATTAATGCAGCAAATGTCCGCAATTGGTCTGCAATCGTCCCGCAGTCACATGCCGTTCACACCTGCCGATTCGCCGTTTCCGCGACCACGCGAAACGTCGGTCGTGGACGCAGCGCCGGCCTATGCGTCGTTGCATCCGGCAGCGCGTCGAGGCTCGCGTTATAACGATCGACGGTCTTGTCGTACGCCTCCCGCGTTATCGCGGCACGCCTTTCGACCGCGCCCAGTTGCGTGCGCAGCGCGTCGAAACGTGCGTCTTGCCCAATCCGCCGATCATTGCCGAGCTCAATCAACAGCCGCGATATCGCATCGCCAAGCTGCCGCTCCGCCACCTCGAACCGCTCGAATGGCACCTGCTCCGCCAGCGCTCGCGGATCCAGCCGGATACAGGCGAGGTCGGCCTGCGCGACCGTCACGGCGCCGACAAACGTGCCGTTGTCACCTGCGAGCGGTTGCGCCAGCGCAATCAGTTCGCGCACGAGTTTGCCACGCGTCTCGTACTGGTCGAGTACATTGCGCAGTGCCGCGTCGACTTCGGCATCGTCCGGCGGCGCGCTATATGCGGAGCAGCCACCCGGCAAACTCGCGACAAAGAGTAGCGTGACAGTCCAGACGATAACCCCAAGCAGATAGCCGTGAAGGCGCGTGACGCAGCCAGAGCCCGCTTCCCGCCGCGGTCGCATATCCGTCTCCTGCCCTCATTAATCAACAGTCCAAAAGATATCGCCTGAATGGCTCGGTCGACTGACTTTCGTCAACTTCACTGCATATCGCCACTAGAAAATGCTGCCTGTAAGGCCCTGCTTTCCGGCATTCGAGTGACCTGTGCACGGTTAACGCGCATCAAGTCGGCCATGCTGGCGAGGGCATTTACTCAGGCCCTCCACTGCCGCATTGACTACACTTGAATGCGCAGCGGAGCTAATGCAGCGCTGTCCGCCCGTTGCAATCCTCGACGCATGGCGCGGCCTGCCGCGTCGGCACATCGCACATCCGCGAACGTCAACGTTCGCGCACAGATCTGAAGAGACGCTCATGTGGTACAGCCTTCTGGATACACAGCGGCGGCTTGCCAACGCATTTGCCGATAATGCGCTGAATGTCTGCGGGTGGGCGGGGCCGGCATGGGTGCCTTCTCTCCCTCATGCCGCTCGCGACTGGCTGAGCCGTTCAACCTGTGCGTTCGCAACGGCTCCACCATTTGCCATCGCTGCGGTGCAATGCAATGGCCGGCGGATTCCCGTTGAAGAAGACGTCGTCGACGAAACGCCCGTCGGCACACTCCGCCGATTCACGAGGACCAGCGCGCGCCGCGCGAAAGCGCGTAGCGCACCGGTTTTGCTGTGTGCGCCGCTTGCCGGTCACCATGCGGTCATGCTGCGGGAAACCGTCGAGGCGCTGCTCGAAACTCGCCCTGCCGTCTACATTACGGATTGGGCCGACGCGCGCGATGTGCCGCTGGAAGCGGGCCCGCTTGCATTGGCGGATTACGTCAATGCGGTTGAGCGTTTTATTCTGCAGGTCGCGGCTGCCGGGATGCCGGCGCATGTCGTGGCCGTGTGTCAGGGCTGCATACCCGCGCTTGCCGCCGCCAGTCTGCTCGCCGCCAGCAAAGGTGGCTGCCTCGCAAGCATCGCGCTGCTCGGCGGCCCGATCGACACGCGCCGGCATGCCACTTCCATGGATCGCTTCGCACATTCGCATACGCTGCGCTGGTTTAGCGACACGACTATCGACAAAGTGCCCCCGCCTTATCGTGGCATGGGGCGCCGCGTTTATCCTGGCTATCTCCAGCAAGCCGCGCTATTGGCCGCACATCCCTCGCGCCAGTTGGAATTAGAGGCGCGTTACTGGTCTAACTGGCTTGCCGGCGATTCGTGCGGCGCACAAGCGGCGCTGCGTTCGCTGAATGAATACGCCGCTGTCCTCGACATGAGCGAGTGCTACTTTCTGGACATGCTTCGCGTAGTCTTCAAGCATCACCTGCTGGCACGCGGGGTGTGGTCGATTGGCGGACGGCATGTCGATACAGCTGCGTTGAAGCATGTTCCGCTTTGCACGATCGAAGGCGATCGCGACCATATCACGGGCGCCGGACAGACCCATTGCGCGCACGCGCTGTGCCATGCCGCTGACGCGCCGCAGCAGCGGCAGGTGACGGTAAACCAATGCGACCATTACGATCTTTTCACAGGACTTCGGTGGCGCAGCGCCGTTTGTCCTCTATTGTGCGAGTTCTGGGATTCTGTCGAACACATAAGCGCGATGCGGACTGAGCCGGATGCGGCGCTCGATGTTGCGCATCGCAATGAAGTTTGAGGGGCGCAACAAGCAACAGGCGCAATAAGCGTCGATCAGGCGCCGCTCACGGCAACCAGAAGCCCCTTGGCAGGCGAGACTCAACTGGTGCGACGCCCCCTCTTCCGCCGCGCACCGGCCAACTCAGGCCCGCTGCCGACCGAATTTCGCGCGCTCCAGCAGTTCGAACACGGCCATGCCGGCCAACATCGCTGCGACGAAGACCCATGCTTTCGGAACGCCGGCGCCCAACGCGACCAGCGCGGGGCCCGGGCAGAATCCAGCAAGGCCCCAGCCCACACCGAACACCGCGCTACCCAGCACGAGTCTCAATGTCACACCTGTATGAGCCGGAATCCGCATGGCAAGACCGAGCAGCGATTGCTTGCGGCGCCTTGCAAACAGGAACGCGATGGAACCCACTGCTATCGCACCGATCATCACGAATGCAAGAGAGGGATCCCAGCGCCCCGCGAGGTCAAGAAATCCGAGCACCTTCGCCGGATTAGCCATGCCGGAGACCATCAGGCCCACGCCAAACAAAAGCCCGGAAAGCAACGCAGTCAGTAAAGCCACCTCAGCCTCCCAGCAGGTGCCTCGCGACGAACACGGTCAGAAAGCCGCTCCCCATAAAAGTTGCCGTCGCAACCAGCGAACGAACCGAGCCACGCGAAATGCCGCACACCCCGTGGCCGCTCGTGCAACCGCTCGCATAACGCGTGCCGATGCCGACCAGAAAACCGGCGACGAGTACGCCGCCCCACCCTGTCTGAATGTCGGGCGCAATCGGCTCGCCCAGCAGGGCCGCCAATGCAGGCGCTCCCACGAGACCCGCAAGAAATGCGACGCGCCACGCCGCGTCTTTCTGCGTACTCCCAAGCAATCCGCCCAGAATGCCGCTGATACCCGCGATGCGTCCGTTGAAAAACACGAGTGTCGCGGCCGCGGCGCCGATCAGCAGGCCGCCCGCTAAAGACAGCCCAGGTGTGAAGTGCGCGAGATCGATCGACATGCTTTCGCCCTATGTTTAGGCCACTGAACGGGTCATGCAGCGTGTTTATTGGCTGTCAAACCGGCTGGTTACTTCGCAGCGCGCAATCTGTCGCGTGCACTCTAACATTATATTTAATTATATATTGATTGTGGTACGATTTTTCGCCGCGATTGCCGGGTGGTCCGCTTATTCGACCTATTTGCCGGTACAGTGACGTGCCTCCCAAGCGCTATCGTGTCGGCATCCGCAGGCTCGCCGGTAAGCGGATCACATCGAGCCGGCCGGGCAAGTCGCCCGCGGTCTCGTCTTCTGAGTAGGTAAAGTACACGAGCGCATGCCGCTCAGCGTCAATCACGCGGAATATATGAAGCGAATCGAAAATCGCGTTCTGCTGGACCGTAAACACTTTTGCCTGTGCCGGAACCGCGGCCGCGACTTCGAGATTACCTGTCTGATGACACGACGCCGTGAAATCCGCCGCGTGCGGTATTCTTCCGCTGCCAAAAGCGCGATCCGAATGCGACTCCGTGACATAGCAGGTCACGCCTTTCACGAGAGGATCGTCGAATGCGGAAATGGCGATATGGTTCCCGTAACGCTGGCTGTGCGTCTCGATCGACGTCAGGTCACCAGCCAACGCAGCGGACGACGAAAAGATCAATAGCGCCGCCGCAATGCTCAGTCGTCGCCGAAGCCGTTGTTTCATTGTCCGCCTCCTGATTGTCGATCGCCGCTTCCTGCGGACGCAGCGCCACGATGCCTCGTTGACCTCAAGCTGACTTCAGGCTATGCCACTGGAAAGTGAGCCGCTTGATACAAATCAACGCCCGCATGCCGTCCGCGCGTCATTCTGAAAATCGTCAGCGCATGTGCTTTGCTCGCGCGAATCGCCGATCGTTCGATAGGAGGCTCCTCATGTTCAGCACACTCCGCGTCGCACTCGTGTTCGTCTTGCGCGTATTTGCCGGCGCGCAGGTCGGTGCGCTGAGTGAGCTCAGGCGCGATGAGATCAGGTAGCAACTCCATGCCAACCCAACCAGTGGCCCTCTTTGTTGAGCCCGTGCAGCACAACGCTGAGCCGACTTCCCCTGCGCTACAGGCAAGCAGTCGGTCTCCGTCTGGTCTGACGAATACAGAAGTAGAAACGCTGCGGGCGCGCTTCGGTCGAAACATCGTCGACTCGACGCCAAGGCGCACGTGGTGGTGCACGCTGCGCGAGGTGCTCGCCGAACCGATGTTTCTTTTGCTGCTTGCGGCGAGCGCCGTCTACTTTCTGATCGGCGACGCGACGCAAGCGCTGACATTGCTCGCGTTCGTCATGGCCATCGTTCTACTTACGGTAGTGCAAAGTCATCGCACCGCGCGGGTCCTCGACTCGCTTCGCGAACTTTCCGCACCGCGCGCGCAGGTGCTTCGAGACGGACGACAGCAGCTCGTCTGCGCAGCGGAGCTGGTACCGGGCGACGTGGTTTTCGTCGACGAAGGTGCACGGGTGCCCGCTGACGGCGCCGTGACCGAAGCGCATGAGCTCAGCGTAGACGAGTCTTTGCTCACCGGCGAATCGGTAGCGGTGAGCAAAGCCGCCGCACGAGACGGCCTCGAAGACGCGGATGTCCCACGCTCCATGCTGTTCTTCGGCTCGATGGTGGTTCAGGGCCAGGGGCGCATGGTGGTGACCGCGACAGGCTCCGATACGACGCTCGGCCGCATAGGCAAGTCGCTGAGCGGCATATCCGAGGCGCGCTCGCCATTGCAACTGGAAACAAGGCGCTTCATCAATCGATTCGCATTAGCCGCAATCGCGTTATGCCTGTTTCTTGTGGCGGCTTATCGTTGGCGGTCCGGAGAATGGATTCCGGGCGTGCTTGCCGGCATCACGCTGGCCATGGGCATTCTTCCCGAAGAAATCCCTGTCATCCTGACCGTGTTCATGGCGTTGGGCGCACGCCGCATCGCCGATGAAGGGGTGTTGACGCGACGCATGAGCGCGATCGAGACCCTTGGGCAGACCTCGGTGTTATGTGTCGATAAGACAGGCACGCTGACGCAGAACCGCATGTCGGTTCGCGTGCTGTTTGCCCGCGGAAAGCTGCAGACCGTCGACCCTGCTACGCAGAGCATCGACGAGACGTATCACGAACTCATCGAATATCTCGTGCTCGCGAGCGAAATCGAGCCGGTAGATCCGATGGAACTCGCGTTTCACGAAGCTGGCCGGGTCGGCCTGGCCGGCACCGGGCGTCTTCACACGGACTGGTCTCTCGTTCATGAATACGCGCTGACGCCCGAACTGCCGGCCATGTCCCACGCGTGGCGCACGCCGGAACTCGACCATCACGCCGTGGCATGCAAAGGTGCGCCCGAGGCGGTTTGCAGCTTGTGTCATCTGAGCGGGCAGCAAACGCGACGCATCCTCGATCAGGCTGCCGAAATGGCATCCAGTGGGCTGCGCGTACTGGGCGTCGCGAAGGCGCGCCACTCGCATGCTGACTGGCCGGAAAAGCAGCACGACTTCGAGTTTTCGTTCGTGGGGCTGGTCGGTCTTCTCGATCCGGTCCGGCCGGAAGTCGCCGGCGCGGTCGCGCAATGCAAGGCGGCCGGCATCCGCGTGGTCATGATTACCGGCGACTATCCGTCCACGGCATGCGCTATTGCAGCCGAAGTCGGCATCGGCGACGGGCATATCATGGCCGGTCACGACCTCGCGGCGATGAACGACGAGCAACTCCATGAGGCCGTGCAGAGCGTCGACGTGTTCGCCCGCGTCAGACCCGAACAGAAGCTTCGGCTCGTGCAGGCGCTGCGTGACAGCGGCCACGTTGTTGCGATGACCGGCGACGGCGTAAATGACGCGCCTGCACTGAAAGCCGCGCATATCGGCATTGCAATGGGGCTGCGCGGCGCGGAAGTGGCGCGTGAGGTCGCGTCCCTCGTGCTGTTGCGCGACGACTTCGCGCCTATCGTGTTGGCGATCCGGATGGGAAGGCGCATCTACGCCAACCTCGTGCAGGCAATCAGCTATACCGTGGCCGTGCATATTCCCATGATCGCGGCGACGCTGGTTCCCGTCGTAGCCGGCTTGCCGCCGATGCTTGCGCCGGTCCACATCGTGTTTCTGCAGCTGATCATTGATCCGGTCTGTTCAGTCGTGTTCGAGAACGAACCGGAACGCAAGGATCTGATGCAGGTTCCGCCGCGCCGCGCCGGCGCGCGTCTGCTGTCGAATCGTGCCCTCGCCAACGGCGCGGCAGCGGGCGCGCTCTTTGGCGTGCTGGTACTCGGCCTTTATATAGGTTTGCTAACTCATGGTCATCAGCATCTGTTTGCCCGAACGCTCGCCTTCGTGGCGCTCGTCGTGGGCAACGTTGCGCTGATTTTCGTGATCCGCATGTTAGCCATGCCACGGCGGCGCACCCGTACACCGCTGCGCAATCGCTATCTTTGGATCGTGCTCGGGACCACTGCGATAGCGCTGCTGCTGTTGCTACGCGTTCCCGCGCTGGCCCAGCTTTTTGAACTGGCTGCCCTGCTCGATCCACGACGTCATGTCTAACATGCAAGTCAGTTGGGAAGCCCAGTTGGGGAAGTTTTGGAAGTCGCGCCCGTCCGTCAGGCGTCATCTGCAAAATTGGTCGTACAGAACCGCCATGACGGCCATTGCCTCGTGACTCGCGAGCGAATAGAAAATGCTCTTTCCTTCGCGCCGCGTTTTGACGAGCTCGTTGTCGCGCAGTACGCCGAGCTGCTGCGACAGGGTGGGCTGGCGAATGCTCAACTCATTCTCCAGGTCACTGACGGAGTGTTCGCCGTGCGACAACTGGCACATCAGCATGAGCCGGTCGGGATTTGCCAGCACCTTCAGCAGTGCACACGCCCTGTCCGCCGACGCTTGCATCGCCGCAAGGTCGAATGAAATGGTCTTTTTCTTCATCCAGCGTCCTGCCGTTCGGACTTAACATTTCACTTTATTATATATTGTCCTCGGATTGCGGCAGATCGCGACTTTCTTCTCATGCGTGCTCACCGCATATGCATGCCGCCGTTAATGGCGAAGTCGGCGCCGGTGACAAATCCCGCGTCGTCCGAACAGAGGAAAGCCACGAGAGCCGCGACCTCGTCCGGTTCACCGAGACGCCCAACGGGAATCTGGGGGAGAATCTTTGTCTCCATCACCTCCTGTGGCACGGCTGCCGTCATTGCCGTGGCGAGGTAGCCAGGCGAGACCGTGTTGACCGTCACGCCATGTCGCGCTGTCTCCAGCGCAAGCGACATCGTAAAACCGTGAATACCCGCCTTAGCCGCGGCGTAATTGGTCTGCCCGAAGGCGCCGCGCGCCCCATTCACCGAACTCACATTGACGATGCGTCCGAAACGCTGCTTCACCATTGCGGGCAAGAGCGGCTTCGTCATGTTGAACATGGAATCGAGATCGGTGCGCAGCACCGTGTCCCAGTCCTCCTTGGTCATCTTCGCGAAGCTCGCATCGCGCGTAATGCCCGCATTGTTGATGAGAACATCCACCGCGCCGAATTCGGCAAGCAGGCGCTCCGCGCAGTGGGCACACGAATCGAAGCTGGATACGTCGGCTTCGAAGGCGAGGAAATGACGCCCTGCCTCGCGCTCTCTCGTCAGCCAGGTGGCGACATGATCGTTGCGTTCGGAATGCGACATCGCCACGACCATGCCTGCATCGTGAAGGCGCCGGCTGATGGCGGCACCAAGACCGCCCATCCCGCCGGTAACAAAAGCAACGCGTTTAGCGGCCATGATCTTCCCCTTGTGAATGCTGGTTGGCAGGCGATTTGAACCTCATACCGAATTGGCGGGAGCAGCAATATCGCGGCGGATAAGCGTCAAACGATGCTGTCACCCATGACCACCATCGTCAAGCTCATACGTTTTCCTTAGTATGACCACTGCCGACGGGTCTGATCGCCAGCACCGCGGCCAGCGCGCATGAAGCGATGCGTGCAGACACGCTGTCAGCACGGCTCGTCAACACGATCGGCACCCTCGCACCCATCACGATGCCGGCACTCGCCGCGCCGCTCAGGAATTCAAGCTGCTTGACGAGCATATTGCCGGCCTCCAGATCGGGCACGACCAGAATGTCGGCCCGTCCGGCGACGGGCGATGCGATGCCTTTGAGCCGCGCGGCCCTCACGGAAATGGCGTTGTCAAACGCAAGCGGGCCATCGACGAGCGCGCCGATCAACTGCCCGCGGTCGGCCATCTTCGAGAGCGCGGCGGCATCGAGCGTCGAACGCATGTGCGGATTGACGGTTTCGACCGCGCCGAGAATCGCCACGCGCGGAAGCGCGAGACCGAGCGCGTGCCCGAGGTCGATCGCGTTCTGCACGATCCCACACTTCTGTTCGAGATCGGGTGCAACGTTGATCGCGGCATCCGTTATGATGAACGGACGCGCATACGAGGGCAGTTGCATCAGAAAACAGTGCGATATGCGTTTGCCCGTTCGCAAACCCGACTCCGGCGGTACGACGGCGGCCATCAGTTCGTCCGTATGCAGGCTGCCTTTCATCAACACCTGCACTTCGCCGTGGGCCGCGAGTTCCACGGCGCGTGCGGCGGCGGCATGACTATGCGGCACATCGACGATTTCAATGCCATTCAACTGGATGCCCGCCGCCGACGCAAGCGGGCGCAGCCTGTCGCGCGGCGCGACGATGACCGGATCGATCAGGCCGCCCCGGAAAGCCGCACTCACCGCGGCGAGGCTCGGACTGTCGCAGGGATGAACCACGGCCGTGCGCACCGGCCCACGCCCGAGCGCGAGCCGCAGCAGCGCGGACGGCTCGCCGTGCGGTCCCTGCACGAGGCCGGGTAACGCGTGTGCGGCCGGTTCGGCGGTTTCCTGACAGGCGTTCATGGGCGAAAGACGCGTATGCTGCCCGCCTCCGCCGCAAACGCGACGGCGAGGTCAGGCCCGCAATGCGCCGGGCGCTGATCAGGAAAGCGAATGTTCATGACGTCCACCTGGTCGAATGGCGCGGGAACGGCACACAGCTTACGAGCCGGCACGATCCATGCGGGGCGTGCAGCCCATGCGCCTGACAGTCAGAATAGCGGCTCGTTGTGACTGAACAAACGCACGCCCGGGCCTTCGCTTGATCAAGGTCAACTATCTGTTGCAACCGACAGTTGCCGGCGCTATGGAAAAAGACACGGAATACGGCGCTCGAACCTGCGACGACGGCGCATCGCAGGCAGGCGCAACTCATGTGCAGGAGGGAGTGTAAAGCGGAGGTAAAGAGGAAGCGACCTATTCGGAGAGCGCGGACGCACCGCGCAGACTCCTCACGCAGGCGGATTCCCGCTGTTTGGAAATCCGCCTGTGCCGCGTCAGAAGGAGTGACGCATGCCGATGCGCACGTCGGCTTGCGTGCTGGTCGACGACGGCGTAAAGCTATAGCCGATCACCGCATTCACGCCATCCGAAGCGCGCAGATAATCGCCGGAAATATACACGTCGGTGCGTTTGGACAGCAGGTAGTGGAGCCCGAGCGAGCCCTGATTCCAGTGGTTGCCTTCAAATCGCGTGTGCTGATAACCGCCGTAGAGCATCAACGCCGGAGTGAAGGTGTACGAAGCACCACCTTCGTATACCTGCATATGCGAGGTTTGGCCGAGGCCCTTGATCGTCGTGTAAGTGAAGTTGCCGCTCAGCATCACGTTGCCGATCGTGTAGGCGGCGCCGACAGCAAACGCACCTTGCTTGTCGACAGGGAACGAAGCGGAGCTGTACAGATCGGTAACCGCCCCGGTTGCAGGATCGACGGAAACAGTTGGCCTGCCGAGGAATGTACGCGTGCCGATCATCGCATACGGATCGAATGCGTAAATGCCGAACGGGTTGTTCAACTGCGTATAGGCGGCGCCCATGTTGAAGGGGCCGTGCTCGTAGCGCGCCCCCACGCTCCACGCGCTCTTCTGATGGAAGTCGCCCGCCGTATTGCCGAACGAGTACATGCCGCCGAAAGAAAAGCCGGAGATGTCGTTGGAGAGGAACTTGATGGAATTGGGCAGGCGGTCGCCGTTCATCCGGTCGAAGTCGCCCTGGTGGATCGCGTAGCCGCTCGCCCACGCAGAAATGTTGTACAGGTAGGCGAATTCTTCCGTCATGTCGAGCTGATTACCGAACGACAGCGTACCCCAGCTGTTCTTCAATCCGACATATGCCTGGCGCCCGAACTCCGCACCGCCGAACCCGAGTTGACCATTGCCCACATGAAAGCCCGATTCCAGCACGAATACCGCCTGCAAGCCGCCGCCGAGGTCCTCGGTGCCCTTGAAGCCGATGCGGTTGCCGTATGAAATGCCGTCGTCGAACTTGACCTGATGGGACCCGCCGGCGTTGTTCACGTACGTAATGCCGGCGTCCAGAATGCCATACAGCGTGACGCTGCTTTGTGCGTGGACAGCCGTGGGCGCGCATGCGGCGCTTGCTGCAATAGCGAGTCCCGAAAGACTGACGGCATTTCTCTTCTTCATCTAATTCTCCCCTGCTCTATGCCTGCGCAATTCGTTGGATAAAGCGATCCCTGCTGTGCGCTTCGAGGTGCGCAGCATTTCTCGCGTGATGGGCAGTTCGAAACCGGCTGAGACCGGTCGATGTGGCCCGGCTGCTATTTGTTCAGCATGAAATTCCGCCAGGCCGGCATCGACGAGTCAAGAATACGAGTCCAGATTTACGGCGAATCGATTGGATGCGACATGAATCTGTCGCCTCGCGACCTCGCCCTTGCCATTGCCTCTGTTATTTCATGCCGAGCGCGGTCTGAACGGCTTGCAAGCCGTTGCCGCCGTTCGCGGTGCTCACGCCGTCAAGCCACGATTTGAGCAGATCCGGACGCCGCCTGAGCGCTTCGGTGGCTGCTACGTCGACATTCGTCTTCTTCTCGAGTACTTCGGTAATTACGCCATTTTCCAGGTCGACGTTGAACGTCAGCTGCCGGAAAAGGCGATCCACGTTCGGGCACTGCTCCGCATAGCCGGTGCGCGCGACCGTGTTGACCGTGGCGCCGCCATAGTTGGGACCGAAGTACTTGTCACCGCCGTCCAGATACGTCAGTTTGAATTTCGTGTTCATCACATGCGGTTCCCACGCAAGGAACACGATCCACTTCTTCTCGCGCACCGCACGCTCCACCTGGGTCAGCATGCCTGTCTCGCTCGATTCCACGACCTTCCAGCTGTCGAGCCCGAACGCCTTGTCGTCCACCATCTTCTTGATGTTCTGGTTGGCCGGCGCGCCCGGCTCGATGCCGTAAATCTTGCTGTCGAACTTGTCCGCATTCTTCGCGAGGTCGGCGAACGAGTGGACGCCTGCAGCCGCGACATAGTCGGGCACTGCGAGCGTGAACTTCGCGTTACTGAGGTTCGGATGCACCACTACGATCGACTTTTCTTCTTCGAAGGGTTTGACGAGCGGCGCCTGCGCGGGCATCCAGTTGCCGAGAAACACATCGATTTGCCCTTTTTTCAGGCCCTGATACGTAATGGGCACCGACAGGTTCGCGACCTTCTGCTTATAGCCGAGCGCCTTGAGCACGACGCCGGTCATCGCATTGGTTGCGTCGATGTCTGTCCAGCCCGGCCCGGCCATATTGACCTGCATGCACGATTGCGGCTCGGCGGCCGACGCAAAGCTCGCCGCCGCGCAAAGCAGCGCAACGCCGGATAGGGCCTGTTTGAATAGCTTGTTCATCATCGCGGCTTCCTGTGGGTGGGTGAATCGTTAGCGTGTAGAGGGCGTCGTGCTGCAAGGAGCATTCAGTGGGGTACAGCGGGAAAGCGCGCCATGGCCTCGAGCGTATCGAGGTCGATGTGATTGCGCATATAACGCTGACTTGCATCGACGAGCGGCTGCCAGTCCCATGAAGCAACCGTACCTTGCGTGGTCGCCGCAAAATGGAAGCGGCGGCGGCGCTGGCTTCGGAGTACTTCGTTTTGCAGTGCGGCGAGATCCCAGCGGGCGGCGATCTCTTTGCGAAAGGCCTCCGCTTCGGCCGCGTATTCGGTTTTGAATGCGAGGTTCACGCGCTCGAGGGGATCGGCTTTCACGTCGTACAGTTGGTCGGGATCGGCCGGGGTATGAATGAACTTGAAACGCCCGCGCCGCAGCATCACGATCGGTGCAATAGCACCTTCAGCGAGGTACTCGCCGATCGCTTCGTCATGACCTCCCCGTGCCCCCTGGAGATGCGGCAGAAGGCTGTGCCCGTCCAGCGAGTCGGGCCACGCCGCCGGCTGATCGCCGCGCGCCAGTTCAACCAGCGTGGGCAGCACGTCGAGATGCGATACGGAAGCCTGCACGCGGTGCGCGTCGAATTGCTGCGGCGCATGCACGATCAGCGGCACGCGGCAACCGCCTTCGAAGAAGGTCATCTTGTACCAGAGCCCTCGCTCGCCCAGCATTTCACCGTGATCGGAAGTGACCACGATAATCGTATCTTTCGCCAACCCTGCCTCTTCGAGCGCCTGAAGAATCGCACCGAACTGATCGTCGACATAGGAAATGGCGCCGTAATAGGCGCGGCGTGCATTGCGGATCTGCTGCTCGGTGGGCGGCGTGCGATCGGTTTCGCAAACATGGCGCAAACGCTTCGAATGGGGATCGGCTTCGTCGAATGAATCGCGATGCGCGGGCATGTCGATATCTTCGTCCCGGTACATATCCCAGTACTTCTGCGGAATGGCGTACGGGTCGTGCGGATGCGTCAACGAGGCGACGAGGCAGAACGGCCGCGCGTCTTTGCCGACATGGCGTTCACGTGCAATGTCGAAAAGCTTCTGACGCGTGGTGAAGGTGACTTCATCGTCGAAATCGAGCTGGTTGGTGCGCACGCACGGGCCCGCATCGATGACGGAGCTCATGTTGTGGTACCACGTGGGCCGCGTTTCGAAATCGTCCCAGTCCGGCGTCCAGCCGAAATCGGCGGGGTAGATGTCGGTGGTGAGGCGTTCTTCGAAACCGTGCAACTGATCGGCGCCGCAGAAATGCATCTTGCCTGAGAGGATCGTGCGGTATCCTTCCGCGCGCAGGTAATGCGCGAACGTCAGCGTCTGCGACGGAAATTCCGCTGCATTGTCATAGGCGCCTATTGCGGAAGGCAGCTTGCCCGAGAGAAACGAAAAGCGCGAGGGTGCACAGAGCGGGCTCGCACAATAGGCGGAATCGAACACGACGCCCTGCTTCGCGAACCGGTCGAGGTTCGGCGTTCTCGTGAGCGGGTGTCCGTACGCGGCGAGCGCAAACGGCGTCATCTGGTCGGCCATCAGAATGAGAATATTCTTTTTGCTGTCAAGCATTGGAGCGCGCCTCGAATAAAATCATGAATGTCTGTGCAAGTACTCGTGCCGGTGTAGTGAGACCGGCATGAACATCACTATTGCCGGTCAATTCGGCGCTGTGAAGACGGCAATTCGTTATGTGTCTATAAGGGGGCGTTATGTCGAGGCAGGACCGTTTGCCGCCAATGCAGGCCTTGACGATGTTCGAATCCGCTGCGCGTCTGGCGAGCTTCACGGCGGCCGCACGCGAACTCGGCTCGACGCAACCCGCGGTGAGCCAGCGCATTGTGCAACTGGAAGAAACCCTCGGCGCGCCGCTGTTCGAGCGAGGTCATCGCGGCGTGACACTCACGGAAGACGGCGAGCGGCTCTTCGAAGCGGTACGTCATGCGCTCGACACCATCCGCAGCGCCACTGCCGGCATCCGCGCGCGCCGCACGCCGCAAACGCTCACGCTGTCCACCGACTTCGGCTTCGCGACTTATTGGCTCATGCCTCGCCTTTCGCAATTCAAGGCGCTGATGCCCGATGTCGACGTCAGGATCATCACGTCACAAAGCGTGTTCGATCCGTCGCACGAGCAGGCGGACGTGGCGATTGCATTCGGCGACGAACATGCCGACTGGAACGCCCGCAGTGTGATCAAGCTCTTTCCCGAACATGTGACGCCGGTATGCAGCCCCGCGTTTTTTGCCGCGCATCCGCCCCTCACGTCACCGTCCGAACTCCTCGCGCTGCCGCTACTCCATCTGGAGCCGACGCAACCGGCACGCTGGCTGTCATGGGCCGACTGGTTCGCCGCGCACGGCCTCGTCGCGACCGCCGCGCATCGCGGCATCACGTTCAACAGCTTCACGCTCGTCGCACATGCGGCGATCATGGGCCAGGGCGTGGCGCTCGGCTGGGCGCCGCTCGTCGACGAATTGCTGGCCACAGGGCAACTTGTCGAGCTGTTCGATGCGCCCGTCGTGACCGGGCGCGGCTATATGCTCGTCACCCAACGCGCGGCCACGCCGGCGGTGGAGGCTTTTCGTCAATGGCTGCTGGGCGAATGCGGGCTGGATGCGGAATGACCCGCTGACGCTCCCGTTCCATTGCCACGGCGATTCGCTTCTATCCGCGCGGTGCGCCAATTTGCTCTACTGCGACGATGCATGCCGCGCCCCTGCGGCATGGGCCTATCGTCTATGTGGAGAGCGCATGTCCGCCGATTCCCGTCCTGATCAACTGGTTCTCACCGTTGCGTGTCCGAGCGCCGCGGGCCAGGTCGCTGCCGTTGTCGGCTTTCTCGACCGGCATCATTGTTATATCGACGAACTCACCGTTTTCGACGACGACCTGAGCGAACGCTTTTTCGTGCGCTGCGTTTTTCATGGCGTGGACAGCAAGGAAACGCTGCATGTCGCGGCGCTCAAACGCGAGTTCGAGCCCATTGCCGAGCGTTTTCGTATGACATGGGCGATGCACGACGTGGGCACGCGCCCCAAAGTCCTGATCATGGTGTCGAAGCTGGAGCACTGTCTGGCCGACTTGCTGTTTCGCTGGCGCATGGGCGAGCTCAAAATGGACATTGTCGGCATTGGCTCGAATCATCGAGATCTCGAACCGCTGGCTCAGCAGCATGGGTTGCCGTTCCATCATCTGCCCATTACGGCCGACACCAAGCCGCAACAGGAAGCGCGGTTACTCAACCTGTTCGAGACTTCCGGCGCCGAGTTGATGATTCTCGCGCGCTATATGCAGATTCTTTCCGGTGAAACGAGCCGCGCGCTCGCCGGGCGCGCCATCAACATCCATCATTCGTTCCTGCCCGGCTTCAAGGGCGCGAAACCCTATCACCAGGCCCATGCGCGCGGCGTCAAGTTGATCGGCGCCACGGCACACTTCGTGACGGACGATCTCGACGAAGGTCCGATCATCGAGCAGGTGGTCGAACGCGTCGATCATTCGTACAGCCCCGAGCGGCTGCTCGCGACGGGCCGCGACGTCGAGTGCATTACGCTCGCTCGCGCGGTGAAAGCGTTTATCGAACGGCGCGTGTTTATCAACGGCGACAGGACCGTTGTGCTGCAATAACCGCAGCGTGTGACGAGGGCCACAAAGAAAAACGCCGCTTTAAAAAGCGGCGTTTTCGTCACGTCAGCTGCGGTACAGGCTGAGGCCGGTTACTTCACCCAGCTATCCACACGATCGCTATGCGCACCGATCCACGCATCGGCCGCGGCGGTCGGCTTTTCGCCGTTTTGCGTCGCGAGCATCACGCTGTCGATCTCGCCCGGCTTCCACTGGAATTTCTTCAGGAACGCAACCACCGGAGGCGCCTTCTTTTCCAGTTCCGGATTCACGACCGTGTCGACGTGCTCAGCTTCGCCGAACACCTTCTTCGGGTCATCGAGGAACTTGAGCTTGTACTTGGCGAACATCCAGTGCGGTTTCCAGCCGGTCACGATGATCGGCTTGTTTGCCGCTTCCGAACGCGCGAGTTCCGCGGTCATCGCGCTGCCCGAGCTCGGCATCAGCTTATAGTCGAGGCCGTAAGCCTTGATCGCTTCGCTGGTCTTCTGCATGACGCCTGCACCGGCGTCGATACCGACGATGCGCGAGCCGAATTCCGCCTTTTTCGCTTCCAGGTCGCCGACCGTCTTCACGTCGAGATTGTCCGGCACGATCAGACCGATCTTCGCGTCGTTAAAGTTTGCGCCGAGGTCGACTACCTTGTCCTTGAAGTTGTTCCAGTACGCGCCGTGTGTGACCGGCAGCCACGCGGACAGCGTCGCGTCGAGGTCGCCGCGGGCCACACCTTGCCACATCACGCCGGCCGCGACCGGCACCAGTTGGACCTGGTAGCCAAGACGCTTTTCGATTACGCGCGCAGCAACGTTGGACGTCGCGACGCTGTCATCCCAGCCTTCCACATAGCCGATCTTGATGGTCGGCTTGGTATCTGCTGAAACGCTCACGCTGCTTGCCGCCAGTGCCGCACTCAAGGTGCTCAACACCAATATCTTTCTGACCAGTCTCATCGCCGTTCTCCCGTTCACTTCCACAAACAACCCAATGAGCATTTAGAATCGCCAGCCAGAATTGCCCGGTAACGTTGTTTTGCGACATGCAATTGTCCACACGCGACCTGGCTCATGCACTGGCTGCAACCCGTGTTTGCGCGACCTGCACCGATCATTTTTCAACGACGAGATCGGAGAGCGGTTTGCTGCAGCAAAGCAGCACCATGCCCTGATCGATTTCCCGCTGACGAATGCCGCCTGCGTGTTTCATCGCCACTTCGCCGGATACGAGCTTCACTTTGCAGGTTCCGCACATCCCCTGAGTGCACGATGCGGGCAGACGTACCCCCGCTTTCTTCGCCGCATCCAGGACGTGCTGGCCGCTGCCGCACTCGATCTCCCGATTGCTCTTCGTAAAGCTCACCTTGTAGCGCGTTTCGGTTTCTGGCGCCGCGGGAGCGGGCTCGAAAGCCGGCGCCTGTTCCCGCGCCTGCACGAAGCTTTCCTCGAGCACCGGTTCGGGCGCCGCCTGCAGGACTTCCGCGACGTGAGCAGTGGTGAGTTGCGCAGCGACCTCGCTCACCGTCTCGAACGAGAAGCTTTCCTCGTGATAGTGGCGACGGTCGAAACCCCCTTCGTCGAGCAGATTGCGCACCGCCTGCATGTACGGCGCGGGGCCGCAGGTAAAGATTTCACGCTCGAGAAAGTCCGGCGCAATGAGCTTCAGCAAGGGCAAGGTCAGAAAACCGGTGACGCCATGCCAGTTTGTGCGCGTACCGAGGCGCTCGCACACAAACGCCGTGCGGAAATGCGCCTGATTCGATGCGATCAGATCGAGCTCGCGTGCAAAGATGATGTCGTCGGGCGTGCGAGCGCTGTGCACGAACACAATGTCGCTGTCCTCGCCGAGTTCATGGTGCGCGCGGCTCATCGACATGAGCGGCGTAATGCCGGAACCCGCCGACAAAAACAGAAACTTGCGCGCGGGATGGCGAGCGCACGTGAACTCGCCGGCCGGCCCGAGCACGCGAACCTCGCCGCCCACTTGCAGATTGTCGTGCAGCCAGTTCGACACCTTGCCGCCGGGCACGCGCTTCACCGTGATGGAGATCGTGTGCGGCCGCGTGGGCGGAGACGAAATCGTATAGCAGCGGTTGATGGACTCGCCGTCGATATCGAGTTCAAGCGTGATGAACTGTCCCGGCTCGAACACGAACGCCCGTTCGTTCGGCGCGCGAAAGAAAAAGCTCTTCACGTCGTGCGTTTCCTGACGGACGTGGCAGCACACCAGCGTCTCGTCCGTATCGCTGTTCCAGCGCGCCGGCAGCGCGTCCCAGAAGTGCGGCTGCGTCACACGGCTTGTTGCAGGGTTCGAAGCCGGCTCGCCGCCTGGCTGGAACGTCGCCTGATCGCGCATCATTGTTTTCTCCCGCTCCTGATTGCGCTGTTGCGCTCAGCGCACGAACGACACGACTTTCTCGCCGTGTGTGGCCGGCGTGGCGTCGTGCGTCTGCGGTGCATTGCTGTACTCCGCGATGCGACCGATATACCACTCGCAGAACTTCTCGACGAGACCTTCCGTGAACGGCGAATACGGGCCCGGTTCATACGCGCTGCTCGATGCGCCGCGCTGCGAGTATTCGACGAGCGCGCGGTCCTGATCGTTGGTGGCGCGCCAGACAGCCGTGAGATTGTTCACGTCGTAGTCGATGCCTTCGCGCGCGTCCTTGTGCACGAGCCATTTCGTACGCACGAGCGTCTTGCCTGCCGAAAGCGGAATCACCGAGAAGCTCACAATGTGATCGCTCATGAAGTGATGCCACGAGTTCGGCTGCGTCCAGAACGAAAGGCCGCCGAGATCGGCCTGCTCGAAGCCGCCGAGCAGTTTCTTCGACGCGACTTTTGCGTCGAGCGTTTGCGACTCGCCATCGCGGTCGAGCGGCAGACGCTGGGTCCGAAAACCGGTGACGAGATCCGCGAGCCGTTCGATTTCCGCCGACGGCAGCTTCATCGCTTCCCATTGCGCAGTGCGCCGCGCGACGGTCTCTTCGAAAGCCGCCATGCCCTCTTCGTTGGCCGGCGTGCGCTGATAACCAAAGCCGTATTCATACAACGAAATGGTCAGTTCAGGATGGTTCGCGACGCAGTGATAGCACTCGCGATTGTTCTCCATCGTCAGCTTCCAGTTGCCTTCCTCAATAATGTCGATCGAGGCCGCGATCTTGCAGTTGGCCAGTTCATGCGGCAGCAGATACGGCTCCATCGCGGCGCGCATTACGGGGAAGTCCGCCGGCGGATTGTCCGCGAGGCAAATGAAGATCAGGCCTGCCAGGTTCTCCACATGCACCTTCTTCAGGCTGTGCTTGCAACGGTCGAACTGGTCGCCCATATGCTCCGCGAACATCAGGTCGCCGTTCAGGTTATACGTCCAGCTGTGATACGGGCAGACGATATTGCCGAGCGAGCCCTTGTCCGTATTGCACAGACGCGCGCCGCGATGGCGGCACACGTTGTGGAAGGCCCTCACCTGCATGTCGTCGTCGCGAACGATCAGAATGGAATCCTGACCGATTTCCACCGTAATGTAGTCGCCCGGTTCCGGCACGTCCGGCTCCACCGCGACCTGAATCCAGTGCCGGCGGAAGATGGCGTCCAGGTCGAGCGCGAAGATTTCCTCGCTCGTATAGAACGGCGCTTCCAGCGTGTAATCCTTTTTGCGGCGTTCGATCATTGCGCGAACGTCTGCCGAAACTTTCATTGTGTGCTCCGTTGCGTGTCACGTCTGGCGCCGCGCCAGGCCCTCCTGGCGCCATGTTCGCCTGAACCGGGAATCAGTAATCCACGAGTTGATGCTCGCGCAAATAGGCAAGAATCACTTGTGCTTTTTCGACGGAACTCCCTTCAATTACGACGCTGCCGCCGCGGCTTTCCGTCGTGGTCGCCGAAAGCATGCGAGCATGGCCGGAGCGCTTTTCAGCGGCGGCGAGTCGCACCGGTTTGGCGCTTGCCGGGCGAATCGTCCAGGCAGGTGCCGCAGCATCGCTGTTCGCGCCTTTAGCGCTGATCGTCACCGGCCGGATCGTGCCCTCGCGCAGCCGTGCATAGGCATAGGTCGGCGTCGCATTGGCCATGGGGTGAACAGCGACGAGCGCCGGCAATTGAACCTCGACGCGCCTGCGCAGACCCTTCGGCATGAATTGCCGAACCTGCGCACTGCCGCTTTCCAACGCGACGTCGACGGCCGCGCCGACAAGCGGAATGTTCAGCGCATTCGCGACGCGATACGGCAGCATGCCGCTGTCGAACGCGCCTTCTGCGCGTGTGCCGGTCAATACGAGGTCATACCCCTGCAAACGCGCGGCGAGCGGCGCCGAGGCGTCCGCTTGCCCGTCGCCGGCATCGGGCAGCGCGAGCACTTCCACCGAGCGCGCCCCAAGCGCGAGATATTCCTGCAACGCGGGGTTCGACGGGTCGCCGGCATGCAGCACGTCGAGCGTCGCGTTGTGCTGCTTCGCGAGCGAGAGCGCCAGCGTCAGCGCGGCGGCGTCGTTGCGGCTGTAGCGCGCCACTCCGCTCACGGGATGTCGCCCCACGGAAACGAGTACGGCGATTTTCATGCGAGCGCTCCTTCCGCAGCGGCCTTCGAGTTGAGTAACGCGGCGCCCGTGCCGCGCGCCGAACGCGCCGCAGCAGCAGCGTCGTTCAGCGCCGCGATGGTTTCCTGTGCATCCGCGATCACAGTCAGGTTCGCGCGCTTCGCAATCGGCGCGCTGGCGTCCAGATTCACCGCAATCACATGACGGCAATCCTTGATGCCCTGCAAATGCTGCACTGCGCCGGAAATGCCGAACGCGATATACACGCTCGCCTCGACTGTCTTGCCGGTTGCGCCGATCTGCTTGTCGCGCGTGAATTTGCCGTCGTCCACCGCCACGCGGCTGGCGCCGATCGCCGCGCCCAGCGTGGCCGCAAGACGCTCGAACGCGGGCACGTCGCTCACGCCGTTGCCGGCCGAGACGATGAAATCCGCTTCTTCGAGTGCGAGTTGCGCCGCGTCCATTTCCTCGATGCCTAGATCGCGCACGTGGCTCACCTTGCCCGCGGGGGCGGACTCGCCGTCGAAGCGCCACGCCACGCGCTCGCCCGAGCCGACGAACGGCAACTTCGGATCGACCGCGTTGGGCGCGAGCAAAATCACTTCAGGCAGCGCGCGCGAAGCGAATGCGGTGTTGGCGCGCACGTAAGCCGCAACGTGCGACGCGTCGATCTCGACCACGTGCGTTGCGACGCTCGCATTCGCCGCGGCGGCATAGCGGCGGCCCAGATCGCCGTCGCCCGTCGCGTTGTCCGGCAGGAATACGTGCACCGGGGCGTACGCCGCGACGCACGCGGCCAGCGCATTGAGTTCGTCGACCGGCGCGAATCTGCGCCGGTCGAACATGGGCAGCTCGATCAGCTTGTCTGCGCCGAGTGCGGCAGCGTCGCCGGTGAATTCACCGAACACGAGCAGCACGACTTCGGTCGTTGCGTCCGCAATCAATGCGGCCGCGGCGAGCGTCTGGCGCGCATGCTCGTCGAGCGCGCCGCGGTCCGCGTGGGCCGCCACGAGCATCACATGCTGCGAGGCCGCGATCGTGCGGCGCGGCTTCGGTTGTTCACGGTGCGCCATGCCAGCCGCTGCAAAATCCATTGCACCCGCCACGCCGGCGACGCCCAACGTGATGCGTCTCAGGCCATCCGCCGTAATCGTAAAGGGCCGGCGCGGATCGATTCGTTTAATGGTGTTCATCGCGTTACTCCAGCGCCGCTGCAACCAGTTCGGCGACGTCCAGTACTTCAGGACGCGGACCGACCACGCCTTCGAGCATCGCCGTGCAATTCGGACAACCCACGGCGACGATCTCCGCACCGATGCCGCGCGCGTCGTCGATACGAATGTCGGGAATGCGCCGCTTGCCCGGAATGTCGGTCAACGGTGCGCCGCCGCCACCACCGCAGCAACGTCCGCGCATGCCGTTGCGCTCCATTTCGACGACCTTGATGCCGATACTCTTCAGCACGCGGCGCGGCGCCTCCGTTTCGCCGTTGTAGCGGCCGAGATAGCATGGATCGTGATACGTGATCTTGCGATCCGCGTATGCCGCGCTCGCACGCGGCGACAGCTTGCCGCTCGCAACGAGTTCATCGATCAACGCAGTGTGATGCTGCACTTCGTAAAAACCGCCGAGCGCACGGTATTCGTTGCGCAGACTGTGCAGCACGTGCGGATCCGCGGTCACGATCTTGCCGAACGAGTACTGCGAAAGCGTGCCGATCAACTTGCGGGCAAGCTGCTGGAAGGTGGCTTCGTCGCCGAGGCGGCGGGCGGTGTCGCCGGTATCCGTTTCCACACCACCCAGCACGGCATAGTCGACACCCGCGCGATTCAGCACCTTGACGAGCGCACGCAGCGTGCGTTGATAGCGCATGTCGAACGCGCCTTCGCCCGCAATCAGCAGCACCTCCACCCGACGGCCCGGCTGCGCCACCTGCACCTGCAGATCGACGGCCCAGTCGTAACGCGCGCCGATGTCATAGCCATTCGAGCTGCCGGTCTCGCGCAGATTCGCGAGCGTGATCGGCCCCTTACCGGGCACCGTGCCTTCCACGAGCGTCTGATTGCGGCGCATGTCCACGATTGCGTCGACATGTTCGATCAGCATCGGGCACTCCTGCACGCACGCGCGGCACGTCGTGCACGACCACAGTGTCTCTGCTTCGATCAGGCTGGAAATCAGGGGCTTTTGCGGCGCACCGCCATGCTTGCCCACCGGAATGCCCGGCGTGGGGCTGCCCGCGTATTCGGCATCCGTGCCGCCCACCATGCCCGTCACCAGATCCTGAATCAGCTTCTTCGGATTGAGCGGCTGGCCCGCTGCGAATGCGGGACATGCCGCTTCGCATTTGCCGCATTGCACGCATGCGTCGAAACTGAGCAACTGGTTCCAGCGAAATTCCACCGGCTTGCCCACGCCGTATTCTTTCGCATCGAGAAGCGGCACCTTGAGCGCAGTCGGCGGCACCACGTCCTTGTCGTTACGCTCGGCAAAGCGCTCCTGACGCGGATGAAACGCGAGATGCAGAAGACCCGCGAGCGCATGCTTCATCGGACCGCCGCGCGCGGCGCCGAACGTCATCGTGAACGCGCCCGCTGCGATCAGCAGCGCGACGATGATCGCGAGCGCACCCGACATTGCCGACGCCGGCAGCGCGACGAACAGCAGGAGGCCGAGCGCGAACGAGCCGAGCAGCAACGGCAAATGATCCCACGGCCCGCGCGAAAGCCGCGCTGGGACCGCTTTCGCGCCATGCCGGCGGCGCCATACGAACACCACGCCGACCAGCATGACGAGCGCGGCGAGAAAGATCAGCTTGTCGAGCCACGGCGAGTAGATGGCGAGACCGTAGTTGACGACCACGAGCGCCATCGCGAGGATCGCACCGCCCGCTGTCGCGACGTGAGTTTTTGCAATGTATGGGTCGCGCGCAACCACGTGGTGCAGGTCCACGAAATAGCGCTTCGGAATGGACAGCAGATTGGTCCAGCCGTATGCGCCTGCCGCCGTCGCACGACCTTCGCGCCAGTACGCGGCGCGCTTCGCGAGCGCGAACGCCAGACCCGCCATCGACAGCCACAACAACACGGTGATGACAGACACGGGGCTCATCGTCAGAAGTCCTTGCAAAGGCGCAGCGCGTCGTAGATCGCGCCGTGAATGTTGTGCATGGAAATGCAATCGCCGACGCGAAACAGCAGGAACCGGCCATTGCCGAGCGGCTCGGACAGCGACGGCTGCGGCTCCGAAGCAAAGAGCTTATGCACGTCCACCTGACCGCGATTCACCGACTCGGGCTTGAGCTTCCAGTACAGCTCGTCGTTCGGCGTGCTGCCGTTTTCGATCACCACCTGATCGACCGCACGCTCTTCCTGCTCCTCAGTGTACTCGTTGCGAATCACGGCGATCTTCTTGCCGTCTTCTTCGTACACGCGGTCGAGCCAGTAGTTCGGCGTGTGAATGACGCCTTGCGCATAGAGACGGCGGTAGAAAATCGGGAACGTGGTGCCGCCTACGTCGTCGGCCACCTTGACGTCGGGCGTGACGATTTCCACATTCGAGCCGCGGCTGGAGATGAAATCCGCGACGCCCGCGCCCGCATGCGTGCTGACGCCGTCATAGACGAGCACGTTCTTGCCCGGTTCGACCTTGCCCGAGAGCACGTCCCACGAGCTCACCGCAAGGCCTTCGTCGACGCCCCACGCCGCGACTTGCGACGTGAACGACGAGCCGCCCGTAGCCAGCACGATGATGTCGGGCTTTTCCGCCATGATGGTTTTCTCATCGGCGGCGACACCGAGACGGCGGTCCACGCCAAGGCGTTTCGTCTCCATGTCGAACCAGCGGACAATGCCCGCCATCTGCTCGCGTTGCGGCGCTTTGGCCGCGAGCATAATCTGGCCGCCCACGTAGTCGTTCTTCTCGAACAGCACTACGTCATGACCGCGCGACTTCGCGACACGAGCGGCCTCGAGACCCGCAGGGCCGGCGCCGACCACGACGACCTTGCGCTTCGGCCCGCTCGTGCGCGTGATGACATGCGGCATGGTCGCTTCGCGCGACGTCGCGGCATTCTGCACACACAGCACGTCGAGCCCGTTGTACTGGCGGTCGATGCAATAATTCGCGCCCACGCATTGCTTGATTTCGTCTTCGCGGCCATCGCGAATCTTGATGACCATATGCGGATCGGCAATCTGCGCGCGCGTCATGCCGACCAGATCGACCATGCCGCTCGCGAGCAGACGCTCGGCCTGGCCTGCATCGCGAATACTTTGCGCATGCATGACCGGAATCTTCACGACCGATTTGATGCCGGCTGCGAGATGCACGAAAGGCTCGGGTGGCAGCGCCATCGGCGGCATGCAGTTGGCGAGCGTGTTGTGCGTGTCCGCGCCCGAACCGATCACGCCCAGATAATCGATCAGGCCGCTCTCGCTCATTGCCTGCGCGATTTCCTTCAGCTGTTCATGGTCGAGACCGTCTTCATGGAACTCGTCGCCGCACATGCGCAGGCCCACGCAGAAGTCGGGTCCCACCGCTTCGCGCACCGCTTTTAGTACTTCCACGCCGAAACGCAGGCGGTTTTCGAGCGAGCCGCCCCATTCGTCGGTACGGAAGTTGGTGCGCGGGCTCCAGAACTGATCGATCAGATGCTGGTGCGCCGCCGAAATCTCCACGCCGTCCATGCCGGCGTCCTTCACGCGTTTCGCGGCTGCCGCGAAGTCCGTGATGATGCGGCGGATCTCTTCCACCTCGATGATCTTTGCATTGCCGCGATGCACGGGTTCCCGCACGCCGGAGGGCGACATCAGATGCGGCCAGTGCTCCCCATGGAACGCCGAGCGACGGCCCATGTGAGTGGCCTGGATCATGATCTTCGCGCCGTGCGCGTGCATCGCTTCGGCGAGCCGGGACAACGGGTCGATGATTTTGTCAGTCGACAGATTCACCGACTTCCACCAGCCTTGCGGACTGTCGATCGACACCGGGCTCGAACCGCCGCAGACCGCGAGGCCGACACCGCCCTTGGCCTTTTCTTCGTAGTAGCGGATATAACGGTCGCCAGGCAGGCCGCCCGGCTCCGCATACACCTCCGCATGCGCGGTACTGACGATGCGGTTGCGCAAGGTCAGCTTGTTCAGCGTGAGAGGCTTGAAAAGGTTCGGGTAACGCATTGCGACCTCGGAATGATATGACTGGTAGTGCTGTGCCGTGAGCGTGATAACGCGTGCTGGTCAGCGCGTCATGCGGCGAGCGGCGACACTTCGAACACGCAATGCTCGTGGCCTTCGGCCGCGCAGCGCGCTTCCCGCGATTTCGACGGCGGCCCCTTGCGCGAAGCATCGGGCGCCGTGTCGTTGACCCAATCCATTGCGCCCGCGAACCAGCCTGCGAACATGTAGCAGAGCTTGCCGACCTTGCCCGGTTGCGCGAGCACGAACGACGAATGATGCAGTTCGATACGCGCATGCGACGCGGACGGATCGGCTTCGCTGATCGTAAAGATGCCCCAGCCGCGCTGCGACAGGCGCTTCAGGTAATGCTCGAATACGGCCATGCCGGCAATGCCGTGCTGCTTCGCTTCCTTGTCGCACCAGAAATACGCGGACTTGTAGCCTGCCTTGTAGAGAATCTCGGCATACGCGTCGATGCCGAGGGCTTCCTCGACCGCGGTGTGGTTGTTGGTGAAGAAATGACGCGGCACGTAGAGCATGGGCAGCGCGTCGGTCGTCCAGACGCCGGTGTTCGGATCGACGTCGATAGGCAGTTGAGGTTGCATGTGGAAACTCCGCTTTTTATAGGGTGATGTCGTTTGCTGAATGACGGTGACGGTCAGACCTTCCACACTTCGCCGAATACCCGCACCCAGTTCTCGCCCATGATCTTTTTGATGCGCGTCTCGCTCCAGCCGGCGCGCTCCATCGCGGCGGTCAGGTTCGGAAACTCGCCGATGGTGCGAATGCCTTCCGGATTCACGACCTTGCCGAAATTCGTCAACTGGCGATAACGGCCCTTGTCGTGCGTGATCCAGTCGAAGAACTCGGTGCTGTAGCCTTGCGTGAAGTCGGTGCCAATGCCGACCTGATCTTCACCGATCAGATCGACCACATATTCGATGGCCTCGATATAGTCTTCGACCGTCGCGTCCGCGCCGCGCTTAAGAAACGGCGCAAACATCGTCACGCCGACAAAACCGCCTGCATCGGCAATCTCTTTCAGTTGCTCATCGCTCTTGTTGCGCGGATGCTCTTTCAGACCCGACGGGCAGCAGTGCGAATAGCACACCGGTTTTTTGGAAGCCGCAATTGCTTCGGACGACGTCTTGCCGCCCACATGCGAAAGATCGACCATGATGCCGACGCGGTTCATTTCCTGAATCACTTCGCGGCCATAACCCGACAGGCCGCCGTCGCGCTCATAGCAACCGGTGCCGACGAGGTTCTGCGTGTTGTAGCAAAGCTGCACCACGTTCACGCCGAGATCCTTGAACGCCTCGATATAGCCGAGGTTGTCTTCGAATGCATGCGCATTCTGGAAGCCGAAAATAATGCCCGTCTTGTTCTCTTTCTTCGCGCGGTAGATGTCGTCGGTCGTGCGCACGAGCGTGAGGATCTCGCCATATTCGCGGATCTGCTGCTTCATCTCGGCAATATTGTCGACCGTCTTCTGGAAGCTCTCCCAGACCGACACCGTGCAGTTCACCGCGGTCACGCCGCCCTTGCGCATGTCTTCGAACACCGAGCGCTCGAACTTCGAAATGTTCAAACCGTCGATGATGATGCTGTTGTCGTGCAGATTGCTCATCGTTTGCTCCAGGCGTTCTCAGTAGATAGGGAAGCGCTCGCACAGCGCGAAGATTTCGCGGCGCACGCGTTGTTCGGTGGCCGCATGGCCTTCGGGGTGATCGCGCAGCGCATCGAGCACGTCCACGATCAGACGGCCCACGTCGCGGAATTCGTTCACGCCGAAGCCGCGCGTCGTGCCCGCCGGCGTGCCGAGGCGCACGCCCGAGGTGACCGTCGGCTTTTCGGTGTCGAACGGAATGCCGTTCTTGTTGCAGGTGATGCCCGCGCGCTCCAGCGCCTGCTCGACCTGATTGCCCTTGAGACCCTTCGGCCGCAGATCGACCAGCAACAGATGGTTGTCGGTGCCGCCCGTCACCAGATCGACGCCGCCTGCCTTCAGCACCTCGCCGAGGGCCTGCGCGTTCGCAAGCACGCTGTCGATATAGGTCTTGAACGACGGTTGCAGCGCCTCGCCGAACGCAACCGCCTTGCCCGCGATGACATGCATCAGCGGGCCGCCTTGCAGGCCGGGGAACACCGCGGAGTTGATCTTCTTGGCGATCTCTTCGTCGTTCGTCAGCACAAAGCCGCCGCGCGGACCGCGCAAGGTCTTGTGCGTGGTCGAGGTGACCACGTGCGCATGCTCGACCGGATTCGCGTGACGTCCCGCCGCGATCACGCCGGCGATGTGAGCCATGTCCACCATCAGCTTCGCGCCGACGCTGTCGGCAATCGCACGCAGACGCTTGAAATCCAGCGCGCGCGGATACGCGGAAAAGCCGGCGATCAGCAACGCGGGTTTGTGCTGCTGCGCGAGTTCCTCGATCTGCTCGTAGTCGATCAGCATCGTGTCGCGATTCACACCGTACTGCACCGCGTTGAACCACTTGCCCGAGAGCGCCGGCTTCGCGCCGTGCGTGAGGTGGCCGCCCGCGTCGAGCGACATGCCGAGTACCGTGTCGCCCGGCTTCAAGAGGGCGAGCATCACCGCGCCGTTTGCCTGCGCGCCGGAATGCGGCTGCACGTTGGCGAACTTTGCGTTGAACAGTTGCTTGATACGATCGAGCGCGAGCGTTTCGATTTCGTCGACATATTCGCAACCGCCGTAGTAGCGCTTGCCCGGATAGCCTTCCGCATACTTGTTGGTCAGAACCGAGCCTTGCGCTTCGAGCACCGCGCGCGAGACGATGTTTTCCGACGCGATCAGCTCGACTTGCGACTGCTGGCGCTCGAGCTCTTTCAAAATTGCGCCGCGCACCGCCGCATCCCGCGCGGTCAGCGATTCTTCGAAGAAAGGATTCGGGTTCGACATGGAAGGTCCGTGGAGTCGTTGACGTTAGGCGCCGGAAGCGTTGCTGGGCCTTTGTTTCTGCCCTGCCGCCGCCGGATTGCGTACGTCTATTCTTGACGCTTGCATCGCGCGTCAATTTATGAATTCAGACGCGTTCTTTACCTTTTCCGCCATAGGCGACCTTTTTCGACAAGTCGGCTCTGGGAGTTGCTCGCGAGCGGCGGGCAGCAGGCGGGTGGCATTTCGTTCAAGGTGTTGATTCGTACCGCTGGTGGGCGATAGCGGCGGCGTCGCACGATCGTTCGCTCCGGCCGCCCATGCCGCTGCATGCCGCCGCATGCTGCACTGCAACTGAACGCAATGCGCGCTTGCGGTGCGGCTATCCGCGGCAGCGGCGCCCTTCTGGTGCCGTTTCTCCGAGGCATAACACGGAAGCCGCCGGCAACCGAGGGTTTAGCCTGATGGCACGGTAGTTGCCCTAGTCCTCAAAATTACATTAGCCGCTGCGCCCCACAGCGGCGCGACACTATAGATTCGAAGGAATCACCCCTCACCATGTCCACCGATCGCACGGCGTCACTGTCGCATTTCGCCTTCATGCCCGTTCCGAACTTCACAATGATCGCGTTCACCAACGCTATCGAAGTGCTGCGCATGGCGAACTACCTGACGGGACAAACGCTTTACCGCTGGTCGATCGTGAGCCCCGAGGGTGGGCCGGTCACCGCAAGCAATGGACTATCGGTCGACACGGGTCCAGTCGAATGCGTCGGTCAGCCCGACATCGTCTTCGTGATCGGCGGCATCGACGTGCAGCGCGCCACCACACCCGCGCATCTGTCGGCATTGCGCCGCTTCGCGCGCATGGGTTGCATGCTCGGCAGCCTCTGCACCGGCACCTATGCGCTCGCGCGTGCCGGTCTGCTCGCGGGCTATGCGTGCGCGATCCACTGGGAAAACATGTCGGCGCTCAAGGAAGAGTTCCCCGACACGCGTTTTCTGAAAGAGCTGTTCGTGATCGACCGTGACCGTGTGACGTGCACGGGCGGCGTCGCACCGCTCGACATGATGCTGAATCTGATCGCACCGCGAGTCGGCACCGCACGCGTCACACAGATCGCCGAGCAGTTCATCGTCGAGCATGTGCGCGACACCAGCGCGCAGCAGAAGATGCCGCTCGTCGCGCGACTCGGCTCGGCCAACAAGTCGCTCTTCGAAGTGATTTCGCTGATGGAGAACAACATCGAAGAACCACTGTCGCGCGAGGAACTGGCGCGGCTTGCCGGCATGTCGCAACGGCAGTTGCAACGCCTCTTTCGCGAGCATCTCGGCATGACGCCGACGCACTACTATCTGACGCTGCGTTTGCGGCGCGCGCGCGAACTGCTGCTGCAGACCGACATGTCGATCATGAACATCACGATGGCGTGCGGCTTCCAGTCGGCCTGCCACTTTTCAAAGAGCTATCGCGATGCATTCGGCACCGCGCCCACACGCGAACGCCGCAAGCAGGCGCCCTCGCTGTCTTCAGCGCCGGTGATGGCGGCCTGAAAGCGCCGGCCCCAAAAGCACGCAGCGCCGAAAGCGTTTTCGCCGCCAGCAAATAAAAACGCGTTGAACGGGCGTCCGTTCAACGCGTTTCTCATTGGATTCGGCAACTCGCCGCCGGGCTCACGCCGCCTTCAGCAGACCGTGCGGATCGATGACGAATTTGCGCGGCGCGCCGCCGTCGAACTGGCGATAGCCGTCCGGCGCCTGATCGAGCGACACCACCGTCACGTTCACGATGTCCGCAATCGGCAAACGGTCCCACAAGATTGCCTGCATCAGGTTGTGGTTGTACTTCATGACCGGCGTCTGGCCCGTATGGAACGAGTGCGACTTTGCCCAGCCGAGACCGAAGCGGATGCTCAGGCTGCCCTTGCGCGCGGCGGCGTCCACGGCGCCCGGATCGTCGGTCACATAGAGGCCGGGGATGCCGATCGCGCCCGCAGCACGCGTGATTTCCATCAGCGAGTTGAGCACCGTTGCCGGCGCTTCCTCATGCGAGCCGCTGCTGCCGTGGCCGTGCGCCTCGAAGCCCACGCAGTCCACCGCGCAATCCACCTCCGGCTTGCCGAGAATCTGCTCGATCTGCTCACCCAGCGTCGCATCTTTCGAAAGATCGACGGTCTCGAAGCCCATCTTGCGAGCATGCGCGAGGCGTGCCTCGTTCATGTCGCCGACGATCGTGCACGCCGCACCCAACAGGCGCGCCGACGCCGCCGCGGCCATGCCGACCGGTCCCGCACCCGCGATGTACACCGTCGAACCCGGCTTGACGCCCGCCATTACCGCGCCGTGATAACCGGTCGGCAGAATGTCGGACAAACACGTGAGATCGCGAATTTTCGCCATCGCCTGCTCGCGGTCGGGAAACTTCAGCAGATTGAAGTCGGCATACGGCACCATCACATACTCGGCCTGGCCGCCGATCCAGCCGCCCATGTCCACGTAGCCATAAGCGCCGCCCGCGCGCGACGGGTTCACGTTCAGGCATACGCCCGTGTGCTGCGACTTGCAGGTCGGGCAGCGTCCGCACGCCACGTTGAACGGCACCGAGACAAGGTCGCCGATGCTGAGCGTCTCCACGTCGCGGCCTACCTCGATCACTTCGCCGGTGATTTCGTGGCCGAGCACGAGGCCGACCTCGGCGGTCGTGCGACCGCGCACCATGTGCTGGTCCGAGCCGCAAATATTCGTGCTCACTACTTTCAGAATCACACCGTGGCCGATTGCGCGGCCACGTGGGTCGACCATCTTCGGATAGTCGATCGATTGCACTTCCACTTTGCCCTGCCCCAGATAGACGACGCCGCGATTGCTGCTCATTGAATGTCTCCATGTCTTGTGAGCGGTGCGCGGCCTGTGCGCCGCACGCCGTTCAACGAGCGTAGCGCCCAGGGCGGCGAATCACCTGCACCGAACGCGACACGGGTTTGGCTGGAACCGACATGTCCGTTCTTCGACGTTTTTTATTGATTGACCGTTCAATATAAAAAAACTACCATGCATCGATCGAAGCGAGTCGTCCAATCTTCACATCAACACCATGCCCAAGCTCGGAATGCGCGAAATCCGCCGCGCGCAGCTGATCGACGCAACGCTGCTCACCATTGACCAGACCGGCCTCGCCGGGGCTACGCTCGCGTCGGTGGCGCAGCGCGCCAGCATTTCCACCGGCATTGTCAGCCACTATTTCGGCGACAAGGACGGCCTGCTCGAAGCCACCATGCGACACGTGTTGCGCGACTTGTGGCAGGCCACCTCGCGCCGGCGGCGCGCAGCCAAACCTGACCCGCGTTCGAAACTGCGCGCGGTGGTCGCGGCCAATTTCGATGCGGAACAAACGAGCGCGGCCGTCATGAAGACGTGGCTCGCGTTCTGGTCGGAGAGCATGCACAAACCGCAGCTGCGGCGGCTGCAGTACGTCAACACGCGCCGTCTGAACTCCAATCTGTGCGCGGACTTTTCGAAAGCGCTGCCGCGCGCGGCCGCCCGGCGCGCGGCCAGCGGTCTCGCGGCGTTGATCGACGGACTGTGGCTGCGCGGTGCGCTATCGGGCGAGCCGTTCGACACGAGAGCGGCGCTACGCGTGGCAAACGAATACATCGACCTGGTCCTGGCGGCGCGCGACTGAGCGGGCAACGTGCTGACGAGACAACACGCAACGCGGGGCGATATTTTTACCAAGGAGCAAGTGATGGCCGTTTTCGCAACGCAACGTCTCTATATCGGCGGCGCTTATGTCGACGCGACCAGCGGTGAAACCTTCGACACCGTCGACCCCGCGACCGGCGAAACCCTCGCCGCCGTGCAGCAGGCCAGTGCCGCGGACGTCGATCGCGCGGTGCAATCCGCGCGCGACGGTCAGCGCGAATGGGCCGCGCTGACGGCGATGCAACGCTCGCGAATCCTGCGCCGCGCGGTCGAGATTCTGCGCGAGCGCAACGACGAACTCGCCGCGCTCGAAACGCGCGACACCGGCAAGCCGATTGCCGAAACGCTGGCGGTGGACATCGTCACTGGCGCGGACGTGATCGAGTATTACGCAGGACTCGCCACCGCGATAGAAGGCCAGCAGATTCCGCTGCGGCCGTCGTCGTTCGTGTACACGCGGCGCGAACCGCTCGGCGTATGCGCGGGCATCGGCGCGTGGAATTATCCGATTCAGATCGCGTGCTGGAAGTCGGCGCCCGCGCTGGCCGCGGGCAACGCGATGATCTTCAAGCCGAGCGAAGTCACGCCGCTCACTGCGTTAAAACTCGCGGAGATCTATAGCCAAGCCGGCGTGCCGGCTGGCGTCTTCAACGTCGTGCAAGGTGACGGGCGCGTTGGCGCGCTGCTGGCCGGACATCCGGACATCGAAAAGATTTCGTTCACGGGCGGCGTGGAAACGGGCAAGAAGGTGATGTCCATGGCGGGCGCGTCGTCCCTCAAAGAAGTGACGATGGAACTGGGCGGCAAGTCGCCGCTCGTCGTGTTCGACGACGCGAGTCTCGAACGTGCCGCCGACATCGCGATGAGCGCCAACTTCTTCAGCTCGGGTCAGGTCTGCACGAACGGCACGCGCGTGTTCGTGCAGCGCAGTGTGCTCGAGCGTTTCGAGGCATTGGTGCTGGAACGCGTGAAGCGCATTCGCGTGGGCGCGCCGAGCGACGCCGCGACCAACTTCGGCCCGCTCGTGAGCGCCGCGCAATTGCAAAAGGTGCTCGGCTACATCGAAAGCGGCATGCAGGAAGGCGCGCGTCTGATCGCTGGCGGCAAGCGTATGAGCGAAGGCCACTTCGCGCGCGGTCAATATGTCGAGCCCACCGTGTTCACCGGCTGCCGCGACGACATGCGCATCGTGCGCGAGGAGATCTTCGGGCCGGTCATGAGCATCCTCGTATTCGACGATGAAGAGGAAGTCATTGCGCGCGCGAATCGCACGGCATATGGCCTTGCTGCAGGCGTCGTCACCGAGAATCTGTCGCGCGCGCATCGCGTGATTCACAGGCTCGAAGCAGGCATTTGCTGGATCAACACATGGGGCGAGTCGCCCGCGGAAATGCCGGTGGGCGGGTACAAGCAATCCGGTGTGGGTCGCGAAAACGGCATCACCACCCTCGAGCACTACACACGCATCAAGTCCGTGCAGGTCGAGCTCGGTGCCTATCAACCGGTATTCTGAGGAGCGCTGCCATGAGTTCGAACGAATACGACTACATCATCGTCGGCGCCGGTTCGGCGGGCAACGTGCTGGCATCGCGTCTCACTGAAGATGCCGACGTCACCGTGCTGCTGCTCGAAGCGGGCGGCCCCGATTACCGCTTCGATTTCCGCACGCAGATGCCTGCGGCGCTCGCCTACCCGTTGCAAGGGCGCCGCTACAACTGGGCCTATGAGACAGACCCCGAGCCGCATATGAACAACCGCCGCATGGAATGCGGCCGTGGCAAGGGGCTGGGCGGCTCGTCACTGATCAACGGCATGTGCTATATCCGCGGCAATGCGCTCGATTACGACGGCTGGGCCGAGCGCCAAGGCCTCGAAAACTGGACCTATCTGGACTGCCTGCCGTACTTCCGCAAGGCCGAAACGCGCGACGTGGGCCCCAACGCCTATCACGGCGGCGATGGTCCCGTGCACGTGACCACGAGCAAACCCGGCAATAATCCCCTATTCGCCGCGATGGTCGAGGCCGGCGTGCAGGCCGGCTTTCCACGCACCGACGACCTGAACGGCTATCAGCAGGAAGGCTTCGGCCCGATGGATCGCACGGTGACGGCCAACGGCCGGCGCGCCAGCACCGCGCGGGGCTATCTGGATCGCGCCAAGGGGCGTGCGAACCTCACCATCGTCACACATGCGCTGAGCGATCGCGTGCTGTTCTCGGGCAAACGCGCGGTGGGCGTCGCGTATCTGCATGGCGGCGCCACCGTCAACGCCCATGCGCGCCGCGAAGTGCTGGTGTGCAGCGGCGCAATTGCCTCGCCGCAATTGCTACAACGCTCGGGCGTGGGCCGCTCGACATGGTTGCGCGAGCTGGACATTCCGCTGGTGCACGATCTGCCGGGCGTCGGCGAAAACCTGCAGGATCACCTCGAGATGTACATCCAGTACGAATGCAAGGAGCCTGTCTCCCTCTACCCTGCACTGCAGTGGTGGAATCAGCCGGCCATCGGACTCGAATGGATGCTGAACGGCACGGGCATCGGCGCAAGCAATCAGTTCGAGGCGGGCGGCTTTATTCGCACACGCGACGACGATTTGTGGCCCAACATCCAGTACCACTTTCTGCCGGTCGCGATCAACTACAACGGTTCCAATGCAATCAAAATGCATGGCTTCCAGGCGCATGTCGGTTCCATGCGCTCGCCGAGCCGCGGCCGCGTGAAGCTCACGTCGCGCGATCCGGCGGCGCATCCGAGCATCCTTTTTAACTACATGGCCGATCCGCTCGACTGGCGCGAGTTCCGCGACGGCATTCGCATCACGCGCGAGATCATGCGGCAGCCGGCGCTCGACCGTTACCGTGGACGCGAGCTCAATCCTGGCGCCGAACTGACCACCGATGCACAACTCGACACTTTCGTACGGGCGCGCGCGGAGACGGCGTTTCATCCCTCGTGCTCGTGCAAGATGGGCTACGACGACATGGCCGTGGTCGACAACGAAGGGCGCGTGCACGGCATGCAGGGACTGCGCGTGGTCGACGCGTCCATCATGCCGCGTATCACCACCGGCAACCTGAACGCGCCGACCATCATGCTGGCCGAAAAAATCGCCGACCGGATTCGCCAACGCGCGCCGCTGGCGCGTGTCGAAACGCCTTATTTCGTGGCGCATGGCGCGCCTTCAAGGAAGCGGGAACGGGCGACTGTTTAAACCTCGCGCCCGGGCTTGCGCCTGGGCTTCCGATCGGGCGGGGAATTCTCCCCGCCCATCAATTTTTCTTGTCCTTCCCGAAAGTTATCCTCGATTGTCAGCGCTGCTCGAAGCGCGGATAGTGCTGCGTCAGCATATCCGTCGATAACCGCGGAAGGAAAACGCTCGAATGAAGCTAAAAGCGATGAGCCTGATGGCGAGTGCCGTCGTTGCGCTCAGTGTGATCGCGCCCGTAAGCCGGGCGGCAGACGACGCCGCGAACGATGCGACAGCCGCCATGAAATCCGTGGTGGACCCGGCAATAGAGCCGCTCATGGAAAGACACCACGTGCCTGGCATGGCGGTCGGTGTGATCGCCAACGGCAAGACGTATGTGTTCGACTATGGCGTCGCGTCTGCGGAAACGCGCAAGCCGGTCACGCAGCGCACGCTGTTCGAAATCGGCTCGATCAGCAAGACCTTCACGGCCACGCTCGCCGCTTATGCCCAGTTGAATGGCCAGTTGAATCTCAGCGATAACACGCAACACTATCTGCCCTCGTTGCGAGGCAGCGCGTTCGGCAAGGTGAGCCTGCTGAGCCTCGGCACGCACACGCCCGGCGGTCTTCCGCTCCAGGTACCGGACAGCATTCACGACAACGGCCAGCTGCTGCAGTACTTCCTGGCATGGAAGCCTACGTATGCGCCCGGCACTTATCGCACGTATGCGAACCCCGGCATCGGCACACTCGGTTTGATTACGGCCAAGAGCATGGGCCAGGACTTTGCATCGTTGATCGAGCAGCGCATGTTTCCGGCGCTCGGCATGACGAGCAGCTACATCCACGTTCCCGCGGCAAACATGTCCGACTACGCGCAAGGCTATACGAAAGACGGCGCGCCGATCCGCATGAAAGGTGGCGTTCTCGCCGACGAAGCCTATGGCGTGAGAACCACCGCGGCCGACATGGTCCGCTTCGTTCAGGCGAACATGAACCTGATCGGCGTGGACAGCCAGCTTCAGCATGCCATCACGGCCACGCACACGGGCTATTACAAGGCCGGCGCGCTGACGCAAGACCTCATCTGGGAGCAGTACCCGTACCCCGTGACATTGAGCACCTTGCACGAGGGCAATGCACCCTCCATGGCTATCACGCCGACACCTGCCACGGCAATCGAGCCGCCGCTGCCGCCGCAGCAGAACGTATGGATCAACAAGACTGGCTCGACGAACGCCTTCGGCGCCTATGTGGCCTTTATTCCTGGCAAACGTGTGGGCGTCGTACTGCTTGCCAACAAGAACTTGCCGATTGAGGACCGCGTGAGCGCAGCGTACCGCATCATGTCGGCTCTCGTTGCCGGCGGTCAGTAGCGGCAGTAGCTCCTCGTAGCGGATTCGCATTGCGCGCAACAGCGCCGAACGGAACGCTGCCGCACGCCTCGGAATCGTCATTCGCGCGCCGGGCGCAGCGCGCCTTGTGCGTCGCTCTCGACCGCCTCGGATACGAGCGTCTCGAGAGCGAGCCCGCGCGTTTCGATGCCGAGAATCCAGACAGCCGCAGCCGCAATCACGAAGCACATGGCGCCGAGCGAAAATACGCCGCCTTGTCCGAACATCGGCAACACGACGCCTACCACATACGGTCCGATCAGCGAACCCACGCGTCCGATCGCCGACGCAAAGCCGGAACCCGTTGCGCGCGCACCCGTTCCGTACAGTTCGGGCGTGTAGGTGTATAGCACCGCCCACATCGCAAACAGGAAGAACTGCATCGCGAGCCCTGCGCAGATCAGCAACGTGGGCGTTTGCGCATGCAGCGCGGTTTGTCCGTACACATAGACCATCACAGCGCTGCCCGCCAGCGACGCCACGCAGGTCGGCTTACGTCCCCAGCGTTCGACCAGCCACGCTGCGCAGATAAAGCCCGGAATACCGCCGAGAGAAATCAGCACCGTATACAGCACCGATTTCGTCACCGCAAAGCCCGCCTGCTGCATCAATGCGCCGAGCCACGAAGTCAGTCCGTAAAACCCGAGCAGCGCGAAGAACCACAGCGTCCACACCATGATCGTGCGGCGACGGTACGCCGCGCTCCAGATCTCGCGAAACGCGCCGGCGCCCTTGGCCGCGACCGGTTCGGCGAGCATGACAGGCGCGCGCAAGTGAGTCAGCCGCGCGGCCTTCATCACCTTCGCTTCAACTTCGGCGAGAATGGTGTCGACCTCACCGAGGCGTCCGCGATGTTCGAGCCAACGCGGCGATTCCGGCACGACGCGCCGCACGATCAGCACGAATACGGCCGGAATGGCGAGCAACGCGAACTCGGTGCGCCAGCCGAAGCTCGGCAGTACGAAGTACGACACTACGCCCGCCGTAATGAAACCGAGCGGCCAGAAGCCGTCCATCAGTGCGATCAGACGCCCGCGTGAAGAGGCGGGAACGAATTCCGACAGCAGTGTCTGCGCAATCGGAAACTCCATGCCCATGCCGAAGCCCAGCAGCACGCGATAGAAAATCAGCGCTTCCACGCTGTGCGCGGTCGAGCATAGATACGACGCGACGCCCCACAGCACCATGCTCCACTGAAAAACCGGGCGACGTCCGAACCGATCCGCCAGCAGGCCCGCTACCGCTGCGCCCCCCACCATGCCGAAGAAGCTCGCACTCGCGACAAGCCCGGCTGTTGCAGTGGAAAGACCGAACTCGGTCTTGATCGAGCCCAGCACGAAGGTCATCGTGCCGAGATCGACGGAATCGAAGAAAAACGCAATGGCAATGATGATGAAGATGGTCCGGTGATAACCCGAGAACGGCAGACGCTCGAGTCGCGCGGCTGCACTGGCGCGAGGCTGAGAAGCGGTAGGCATGGCATCCCCTGAAAGATGCGGCGGTGGCCGCAAGTGATATGCCGATCGGCTCATTAAGTAGACGCCGACATAAAGCTGCCACATAGAAGGAATACGCCATCCGGATGGAACGAGCGCGTCGTTCGTGCCGGCGTGAAGGGCACGGGCTATCGACGCAAGCGCGCCCGCGCGGCGCCCGCAATGCGCGCGAGCGCCTCCGCACTCAAGCGCGCGGCAATCTTCTGCACATATTGATGATGCCGCTCCTGCAACGGCGCGCCGAGCTGCTGCGCGTGCAGATAGCGGATCAGCGCGATGCGCCGGTGCCGCAGCAGCATGCTCTGATCGAGCAGCGCGAGCGCGGCATCGGCGTCGCGCTGCTGACACGCGCGCTCGGTGAGGCGCGCGGTAACGACACGGGTGGACGTCATGAGGGTCGCGCGGCGCAAAAGCCGCGAGCGGTGCAGGGGAACACCGCTCGCTGTCTCACGACATCAGCGGCTCGGCTGCATCGAGCATGATCTTCACGAAGTAGTCCGCGAAGCTGCGGCGCACGACGATGTCGAAACTGTCGGCGCCCGTGGGCACGAGCGTGATGGATGCCTTGAAATAGTGGCTCTGCGCGCACTGCCCTTCGCCGAACAGCTTCGGATGAAGGTCGAGCGGGCAGCCGCGCGACAGCACTTCACGCGTGCGCGAGCCGCTGACTTCGAGCACCGTATAGCCGCTGCCGATATCCACCGCCGAAGCGAAAACCCCTGCAAACGCAGCGCCGAGTGCGGCTTGCAACGGCGCCGTGCGAGCCGCATCGTGCGCCGTTGCCGAGCGAACGAGCCACTCGTCGGGACCGAGCCACAGCATGTCGTAGCCGTTGCCGCGCGCGACGGTGTTGGGCTTTTCCGGCGGCTTGCAGCCGAGCACCTGCTGCACTGCCTGCACGAACGCGGCGTCGCGCGTATCGCCGCGCACATTGACGAGTTCGAGGAAAGGCCGCTCGCCCAACCTGAACGCGGAGGTTGCCGCCGCCTGATGCTTCTTCAGCAGCGCATCCGCACCGACGAGCGGTGACTCCTGCCATACGCCGGTTTGCTTGCCGACGGCGCGATCCACGACCGAGGCCGCCGCTTTGGTTTCATTCCACATGTTGACGCGCTCCTTCGCTGTCGTAGAACACCGAGCTGGTGATCTTCGCTGCTATCTGTTTGCCGCTGGAAAGCGGGATCGTGACCGTTTCGCCGATCTTGTCGAGTCCGCCCTTCACGACCGCCATCGCGATGGAGCGCTTCAGGATCGGGCTGAAGTAGCTCGACGTGACGTGGCCGAGCATCGGCGCGGTGTCGCCCTGGAACGGACCCGCAACGATTTGCGAGCCTTCCGGTATCACGAAGGTCGGGTCGTCCGCGAGCAGTCCGACCAGTTGCTTGCGACCTGCCTTTGCGGTGTCCGAGCGCGTGAGCGAACGCTTGCCGAGGAAGTCTTTCGACTTCGCGACGAGCCCGCCCATGCCGAGGTCGTAAGGCGTCATGGAACCGTCGGTATCCTGGCCGACGATGATATAGCCCTTCTCCGCCCGCAACACGTGCATCGTTTCGGTGCCGTAGGGCGTGATGTCGTATTCCGCGCCCGCGGCCATCAACGCTTCCCACACCGCGCGTCCGACGTTCGCCGGCACGTTCACTTCATAGGCGAGTTCGCCCGAGAAGCTGATACGCATCACACGCGAGGCCGCGCCCGCTACCGTGCCTTCGCGGTAGCTCATGAACGGAAACGCCGCGTTTGCGAAGTCGATGTCATGACAGACTTTCTGCAGCACCTTGCGGCTGTTCGGGCCGACCACGGCGAACGTCGCCCAGTGGTCCGTGACCGATGCGAGACGCACCCGCATGTCCGGCCACTCCGTCTGCAGCCAGCGCTCGAGCCACGTCAGCACGCGCGCGGCGCCGCCGGTGGTGGTCGTCATCATGTAGTGCTGTTCGCCGAGGCGCACCGTCACGCCGTCGTCGAAGATCATGCCGTTTTCGTCGAGCATCAGGCCGTAGCGGCACTTGCCGACTTCGAGCTTGCTCCACGGATTCGTATAGACCCAGTTGAGCAGCTTCGCCGAATCGGGCCCCTGAATGTCGATCTTGCCGAGTGTCGAGGCGTCCAGAATGCCGACGCTCGTACGCACTGCGAGCGATTCGCGCGCGACGGCCGCATGCAGGTCTTCGCCTTTCTTCGGGAAGTACCACGGACGCTTCCAGTTGCCGACGTCCTCGAATTCCGCGCCGTTTTCCACGTGCCATTCGTGCACCGCGGTCTTGCGCACCGGATCGAGAAACTCGCCAAGCTCGCGTCCTGCGAACGTGCCGAAGGTCACAGGCGTGTAGTTCGGGCGGAACGTCGTCGTGCCGGTTTCGGGAATCGTCTTGCCGAGCGCCTGCGCGAGAATCGCCATGCCGTTGATGTTGCCGAGCTTGCCCTGATCGGTGCCGAAGCCCATCGCGGTATAACGCTTCACGTGTTCCACCGACTCGAAACCTTCGCGCGCGGCAAGGAAAATGTCCGCGGCGGAGACGTCGTTCTGGAAGTCCACGAACTGCTTCGCCCCGCGCGTGGCGAGTTCGCGGCCGCCGACGAGCCACAGCGGCTGCATCTTCGCTTCGCTGATCTCGGCCACCTGCACCGCATTCGGCCGCTTGACGATGTAACCCGCGGCACGCGCCGCTTCGACGCCTGCATCGACCGCGAAGCGGATGCCCTGCCCCAGCGTGAAATCGCCGTTGCAGGCGCCCACGCTCGTCTCTGCCTGCATCGCCTTGCCCGGCACGAAACAGGCCTTCTGATCATGCCAGTGCGCCTTGCCGCCCGATTGCGCGAACAGATGCAGCACGGGGCTCCAGCCGCCGGACATCGCGACGAGGTCGCAGGTCAATTCGCTTTGCCTGGCGCCCACCTGACCATTCGCATACGACGCCACATCCACGGATGCCACGCGCAATTTACCGTGCGCCGCGGTGATGACCGCCCCGCTGATCACCTTGACGCCATAGCGGCGTGCGAGCGCGGGCAGCGTGCCCTTCGATTCGCCCGCGCGCGGGTCGATCACCGTCACTTGCGCCCCGGCCGCCTTCAGGTCGAGCGCACATTGGTAACCGTCGTCGTTATTCGTGAAGACGACGGCGTCGCGGCCCGGCAGCACCGCATAGCGATGCAGATACGTCGACACGGCCGACGCGAGCATCACGCCGGGCAGATCGTTGTTGCCGAAGACGATCGGCCGCTCATGCGCACCGGTCGCGAGAATCACGCGTTTGGCGCGGATTTTCCACATCAGTTCGCGCGTGCCCTTGCGTTGCGACACAGGCAGATGGTCGGTGAGACGCTGCGTCACCGTGACGAGGTTGTGATCCTGATAGCCGAACGCAGTGCTGCGCGACAGGATCTTCACGTCGGGCATTTGCCGCAGTTCGTCTTCGATCTTGTGTACCCATTGCAAAGCCGGCTTGCCGTCGATCTCGGCGCGGCACGACAGCAGCGAGCCGCCCAGTTCGGGCTGATCGTCGACGAGCGTGACGCGCGCGCCGGAGAGCGCCGCCGCATGCGCGGCCGCGAGACCCGTCGGTCCGCCGCCGACCACCAGCACGTCGCAATGCGCGAAGCACTTGTCGTAGCGATCGGCGTCGAGTTGTTCGGGCGCCTTGCCGAGGCCCGCCGCGTCGCGGATGACTTCCTCGTATTTCGGCCAGAACTTGCGCGGCCACATGAACGTCTTGTAGTAGAAGCCCGCGGGAATGAAGCGCGCAATCTTCTGATTGACCGCCATGCGATCCTTCTCGATGCTCGGCTTCGCATTCACGCTGTTCGCCACAAGCCCCTGATACAGCTCGACTTCGGTGGCGCGCGCGTTCGGCACGGTATACGCGCCCGTTTCGAGCTGCACAACGGCATTCGGCTCTTCCACGCCTGCGGTCACGATGCCGCGCGGCCGGTGATATTTCCAGCTGCGCGCGACGAAACGCAGCCCGTTCGCGAGCAGCGCGGAGGCGAGCGTGTCGCCCTGATAGCCCTGATACTGGCGGCCGTTGAATGTAAACGTGAGCGGCAATGCGCGGTTGATGCGCCCGCCATTCGGGAGTCGGTCTTTCTGGCTCATTGCGTCTTGCCCTCTTGTGCCTTGCCCTCGTTGCTATCCATCTTGAGCAGCGGACGGTCGAACGTCTCGTAACCCTGGATCTCGTAGCTCACCGTGTCGCGCTGCGCCTTGAACCAGCGGCGGCAACCTTGCGTATGCATCCATTGCTCACGATGCACGCCGCGCGGATTCTTGCGCATGAACAGGTAGTCGCCCCATTCCTTGTCGGTGAGTTTTTCGGAGTCGAGCGGGCGCATGATGTCCGCTTCGCCGCCGCAGGAAAATTCGGTTTCGGCGCGTGGCCCGCACCAGGGGCATTCGATCAGCAGCATGATTAGGTCTCTCTGGCTCTAGTGCGTTAGTGGGCGACGGCGGCAGCGCCGTGTTCGTCGATGAGATGGCCGGTATAAAAGCGGTCCAGCGAGAACGGTGCATTCAGTTCGTGCGGCTCGTCCCTGGCGATGGTGTACGCGTAGGCCCAACCCGAACCCGGCGTCGCCTTGAAACCGCCCGTGCCCCAGCCGCAATTGAAGTAGAGGCCCTTCACATCGGTTTTGCTGATGATCGGGCAGGCGTCCGGCGACACGTCGACAATGCCGCCCCACTGACGGTTCATGCGCACGCGCGAGAACACCGGGAACATTTCGACAATGGCTTCGAGGGTGCCTTCGATAATCTGGAAGCTGCCGCGCTGACCGAAACCCGTGTACTGGTCGACGCCCGCGCCGATCACCAGATCGCCCTTGTCGGACTGGCTGATATACGCATGCACCGCGTTCGACATCACGACGGTATTGACCACCGGCTTGATCGGCTCAGACACGAGTGCCTGCAGCGGGTGGCTTTCCAACGGCAGGCGCACGCCGGCCATATCGGCGAGCGTGGACGTGTTGCCCGCCGCGACGATGGCGACCTTCTTCGCCTTGATGAAACCCTTCGTCGTATCGACGCCCGTCACCTGGCTGCCGTTGCGGCGAATGCCCGTTACCTGGCAGTTCTGCACAATGTCGACGCCGGCCTGGTCCGCGCCGCGCGCGAAGCCCCACGCCACCGCGTCGTGACGCGCGACGCCCCCGCGCCGCTGGATCGATGCACCGAGCACCGGATAGCGGCTGTTCAGATTGATGGTCGGCTCGAGTTCCTTGATCTGTGCCGGCGTGAGGAACTCCGCATCGACGCCGTTGAGCCGGTTCGCATTCACACGGCGCTCCGTGTCGCGCACGTCCTGCAGCGTGTGCGCGAGATTCATCACGCCGCGCTGGCTGAACATCACGTTATAGTTCAGGTCCTGCGAGAGGCCTTCCCACAACTTCATGGCCTTTTCATAGAGTGCAGCCGATTCGTCCCACAGATAATTCGAGCGCACGATGGTCGTATTGCGCGCCGTATTGCCGCCGCCGATCCAGCCCTTCTCGAGCACGGCGACATTGCGCACGCCGTGTTCCTTCGCGAGGTAATAGGCCGTGGCGAGACCGTGCCCGCCGCCGCCCACGATCACCACGTCGTACTCGCGTTTGGGCTCGGGACTCTTCCACTGTCGCTCCCAGTTCTCGTGATACGACATCCCGTTGCGCAACAGGCTGAATATCGAATAGCGGCTCATCATTGATCCTTGTGGGTACTGTCGGTGCTTGCTGCCAGGTGCTTCATGAAATATGCAAAGCGGGGTTCAACATTCGATGACGTTCACGGCGAGTCCGCCGCGCGACGTTTCCTTATATTTCGTCTTCATGTCCGCGCCGGTTTCGCGCATCGTCTTGATGACGTTATCGAGCGACACGTAGTGCTGGCCGTCGCCCTTCATCGCCATACGGGCTGCGTTGATCGCCTTGATCGCGCCCATTGCATTGCGCTCGATGCAGGGAATCTGCACGAGTCCGCCAACGGGATCGCAGGTCATGCCGAGGTTGTGCTCCATGCCGATTTCAGCGGCGTTTTCAACCTGCGTGGGCGTGCCGCCCATGACGGCCGCGAGCGCTGCGGCAGCCATCGAGCAGGCCACGCCGACTTCGCCCTGGCAGCCGACTTCGGCGCCTGAAATCGAGGCGGTTTCTTTATAGATGATGCCGATCGCCGCCGCCGTCAGCAGGAAGTTGACAATGCCTTCGTCGTTCGACGCGTGCATGAACTTCACGTAGTAGTGCAGCACGGCGGGAATCACGCCGGCCGCGCCGTTGGTGGGTGCGGTGACGACGCGGCCGCCTGCAGCGTTTTCCTCGTTGACCGCCATCGCGTAGAGATTGACCCAGTCGAGCATGGAAAGCGGATCGCGCAGCGACTCTTCCGAGCGCGAACGCAACTGCGCAGAGAGGTCGGCGGCGCGGCGCTTCACATGCATCGGGCCGGGCAGTTCGCCGCGCACCTTGCAGCCGCGTTCGACGCAAGCCGCCATCGTGCGCCAGATGGCGAGCAGTCCTTCTCGCACTTCGCTTTCGGGCCGCGCGGCGCATTCGTTTTCCAGCGTGACCTGTGCGATGGACAGGCCGCTCTCCCGGCACACGCGCATCAGATCGTCGCCGGTGCGAAACGGGTACGGCACTTCGGCGCCGGCGCGCACGCCGTTCACGCGGTCGCCCTCGCGATTCACCACGAAGCCGCCACCAATCGAGTAATACTCTTTTTCGACGAGCAGTTGCCCGTTTTCGTCGAAAGCCTGAAAGCGCATGCCGTTCGGATGCACGATGCTCGAGCCCGGCGCGCCCGGCATCAGCTTGCGGAAGAAGCCGAGGTGCTCGCGCTCGTCGAATTTGACCGTGTGCTTACCGAGGAGCGCAAGCTGCTTCGTCTCGCGAATCGCGGCAAGGCGCGGCTCGATCACGTCGGGGTCGATCAGTTCGGGCAGATTGCCTTCGAGTCCGAGCAATACCGCCTTGTCGGTGCCGTGGCCCTTGCCGGTCGCGCCCAGCGAGCCGAACAGTTCGACCTTCACGCGGCGCACGAAGGCGAGCAGATTGGCATCTTCGATATGCGACGCAAAACGGCAAGCAGCGATCATCGGCCCGACCGTGTGCGAGCTTGAAGGACCGATACCGATCTTGAAGAGATCGAAGACGCTGACGTTCATGGCGTGCCTTGTGCGTTGCAATACTTGGGGTGGCGGGATTTACCTTGGAACAGGCCCTATTGCACCGCACGTCAAATTGAATCGATAGAATAAAAACGGCATGGCAGTGGGATAGTGGCGCCAGACGCCGGGCGCGCCAAGCGCGGCGGCGCATTTGCGAAAGCTTCTGACGTATTTTCGACAGGTACTGCGTTGGCGGCGGCAGTTCCGGTTGCCGGGCCGGGCCGCGGGCATTACGATGCATGCCGCGCCGGGACCCGGTGCTATGCTTGGCTTAACCCCTTTCTCGCTCCGGCTGCATTGCATGAACTCCGCTGAATCGCTTCCCCTTCAATCCATCGACGGTGCGCCCAAGCAGCGCATCCGCTTCGGCATCATTCTTCTGCCGAACTTCACGCTGACGGCGTTCTCAGGTTTCGTCGACCTGCTGCGTCTGTCCGCGGACGAAGGCGATTTCAGCAAACCGGTGCGCTGCTCATGGAGCGTCATAGGGGAAACCCTTGCTCCGGTGCGCGCGAGCTGCGGCATTCAGATCACGCCTTGGGAAACCTTCGACACCGCCGAGCCGTTCGATTACGTGGTCGTAGTGGGCGGGTTGCTGCATTCGGGACCGGCTGCGAGCGACGCGACGCTCGCGTTTATCCGGCGCGCTGCGGCGACGGATGCGACACTCGTCGGCATGTGCACGGGCGTCTTTTCGCTCATGCGCGCGGGCGTGCTGGACGGTTATCGCATCTGCGTGAGCTGGTTTCACTACTGGGATTTCATCGAGCGTTTTCCGGCGGTGAATGAAGAGTCGCTGGTAGCCGACCGGCTCTTCGTAATCGACCGGCGGCGCATTACGTGTTCCGGCGGCCGGGCGTCGATCGACGTGGCCGCGGCCATCCTGCTGCGCCACTTCGAAACCGCGACCGTGCAGAAAGCGCTGCGCATTCTGCTCGTCGACGACATGCAGAAAGGCAACGCGCCGCAGCCTCATCCGCCAGGGCTCGCACCCGCCACGCATCCCAAGGTCAAGCGCGCGATCCTGCTGATGGAACAGCACGTGGGACGTTCCCTCTCGCTCGAGGAACTGGCGCGCAAGCTCGATCTGTCGCCGCGTCAGCTGGAGCGGCTTTTCAAGGCTGAAACCGGCAAGGCGCCGCAGGCTTACGCGAAGCAGGTGCGCTTGCGCACCGCCGCGTGGTTGCTGACGAGTTCGGACAAGACCGTGGCCGATATTGCGTCGAGCTGCGGCTTTTCCGATGCGTCGCATCTGGGCCGCGAATTTCGCAAACAATTCGGCCTGCCGCCGATGATGTACCGCGAGCAGCGCGGCACGGCAGCTGAAGCAGAATCCGGTGCGGATTATGACGAGACGTTTCCGGGGCGGGCTCAGGCGATTTGATGCCCTGATCCAAGGGCTTTAATCGCGGCCTTTGATTTGAGCCCTTTATTCATGGGTCGAATCTGCAGTTGACCCGTGAATTGCATTCCGCTGCAGGAGCTTCGCGCCGCATCGCGCGGCGCGAAAACTCATCCATCACTTTCCTGCCACATACGCCTTCACAGCCGGCAAACCATCCTTGCCGTCGAACGTCTTGACGCCCGCGAGCCACTGGTCGAGTACCGCGGGGTTCGCCTTCAGCCACTCGCGCGCGGCCTTGTTCGGATCGACCTTGTTCATGATCGGCAGCATCACGTGGTTCTCGATATCCGTCGTGAAGTGCAGATTCGACACCAGTTTCGCGACGTTCGGGCAGCGCGTCGAATAATCGGTCGGCGTAACCGTCATCACTTTTGCTTCGCCGTAGTTCGGACCGAAGACGTCGTCGCCGCCGGACAGGTAGTCGATCTTCATCTGCACGTTCATCGGATGCGGCTCCCAGCCGAGGAACACGATCGGTTTCTTGTCGCGGATCGCGCGGTTCACCTCGACCAGCATGCCGGCCTCGCTCGACTCCACGAGCTTGAACTTGCCCAGTCCATACTGGTTCGTGTCGATCATCTTCTTGATGAGCGCATTGCCGTCGTTACCCGGCTCGATGCCATAGATCTTGCCGCCAAGCTTGTCGTAGTTCTTCGCGATGTCGGCGAACGACTTGATGCCTGCCTGGTACGCGTAATCGGGCACCGCCAGCGTGTATTTCGCGCCCGTCAGGTTCGGTGTCGGCAGCACACTCACCTGGCCCGCCTTTTTGAACGGGTCGATCATCGGGTCCATGGTCGGCGACCAGTAGCCGAGGAATACGTCGATCTGCTTGCTCTTCACACCGGCGAAGGTGATCGGCACCGATGCAATCGTCTTGGTCGGCTTGTAGCCAAGTCCCTCGAGCACCGTCGACGCAAGCCCGGTCGTGGCTGCAATGTCGGACCAGCCGACGTCGGCAAAGCGGACGTCGCGGCAGGCCGCGGGTTCGGCGGCTACAACGGAAGTGACGGACGATACAGACAGCGCGCACAACGACGCAGCCCACAAACGTTTCATGGCGGTTCCTCAGGGTCTCAGGGTGGTTGATACGTGACGGGTATTGTTATGCCGACAGCCGCCGCTCGACGCTCGGCGCATGACCGAACTGCGCGCGATATGCCTTGCTGAAATGGCACGGCGAATGAAATCCGCAGACCGCCGTGACGCGTGCAATCGAGGCATCGGTGTTGCGCAGCAGTTCACGTGCGCGCCGCAGACGCAGCGTCAGGTAATAGTGCGTCGGCGACACGCTCAGGAACATCTTGAACATACGCTGCAAATGCCGCTGAGAGAGATGCACGAGCCGCGCGAGTTCGTCGAGCGAGAGCGGCTCTTCGATGTTCGCCTCCATCAGCCGCACGACTTCGATCAGCTCGGCGCGTGTGAAGCCGACGCGTGCATCGACGGGAATGTGCTGGTAGTCCGTCGAACCGCGAATCCTCTCCACGATGAACTGCTCGGACACCTGCGCGGCCACCGCATGGCCGAGACGCATACCGACCAGATTCAGCATCAGATCGAGCGGCGCGGTGCCGCCCGTGCAGGTCATGCGATCGCGGTCGATCACAAAGAGTTCGTCGGCGAAACGCACATGCGGATAGCTCTTGTGCAGCGGCGACATGTCTTCCCAATGCACCGTGCAGCGATAGCCGTCGAGCAAGCCTGCGGCGAGGAGCGCGTAGGGTCCGGTGCAGATGCCGCCAAGCGGTATGCCCTGAGCCGCGACTTCGCGCAGCAGTGCGATCACCGTGTCGTCCACGTAATCGCGCACGTGCCAGCCGGCGCAGACGATCAGCACGTCCGGCATGCCGGCTTGCGCGAGCGTCACGGTGGGCTTCACCGTGATGCCGTTGCTCGCTCGCGCCGGCTCGCCGTCAGGCGTGATGACGGACCACGTGTAGTGCTCCGCGCGGCCCACGTAGTTGGCCATGCGCAGCACCTCGACCGCGCTCGTGAACGCGATCATCGAAAAGTTCGGCAACGTCAGGAAGCCGACGTGCGCGAGCCGTGAAAGCGGCGAATCGGATGGCGCCTCGAGCTGGGTGATCGCGTCGCGCTTCATGGGCGGCTCAGCTGTGCTGCGCCGCCGGCGCGCGGCGCACCTTCATGAGATTGCGCAACCCCGAGAACAGCGGCGCACGTGCCATGCCCGGCGAGCGGCCAAAACTCTCGGTGATGCGGTCCAGAATGATCGCGAGCATCACCACCGACAATCCGCTCTCGAAGCCGAGCCCGATGTCGAGGCGCTGAATGCTGGCGAGCACGTCGTTGCCGAGACCGCCTGCGCCCACCATCGACGCGATGATCACCATCGACAAGGCCATCATGATGGTCTGGTTGACACCGGTCATGATCGACGGCAGTGCGTTCGGAAACTGCACCTTGTACAGTAGTTGCCACGGCGTGCAGCCGAACGCCTGCCCTGCTTCGACAATTTCGCGGTTCACATGCTTGATGCCGAGCGACGTGAGACGCACAGCAGGGGGCATCGCGAAGATCACAGTGGACAGAATGCCGGGCACGCGGCCAAGACCGAACAACATGGCGGCCGGAATCAGATAGACGAATGCAGGCATGGTCTGCATCAGATCGAGCACCGGGCGCACCATCATTTCGACGGTGCGGCTCTTCGCGGTCCAGATGCCGAGCGGCACGCCGAGCACGAGGCTGATGAAGGTGGACGAGAGCGTGAGGCCGAGCGTGATCACCATCTGATCCCAGAAGCCTGTGCCGTAGATGAGCAACATGGCGAGCAAGGTGAAAAGCGCGAACCGCCAACCCACCCGCCACAAGCCGATGCCGACGAAAAATGCCATCAGCGCCCACATCGGCACCGCTTGCAGACTGTGCTCGACGACAGCCGCGAAACTCTCGATCATCTTGCCGATGGAATCGAAAGTCTTTGCGTCGTGGTCCAGAAGATAGTGAACGCCGTGATCGACCCAGGCGCCAAGTGGAATGATTTCAGACATGGGAACCTCGATGGCGCGTGAGAACGTGCAGCACGTTCGTCTTGTTGACCGAACCACAGTAGGAGCCGTCCGCTTCGACGACCGGCAAGGGAGCGCGGCTCGCGACCACGCGTTGGACCACATCGTCTAGCGGCGTGGTACGTCGGATGCACTCGACGTAATTCAGTTTCGGCGACGCATTGCCTGCTTCGTCGCGGCACACGAAGCCGCGAAACTTGCGCTCGCCGTCGAGCACGAACGCGTATTCGGCGCTGCCGTTCAGCGTCGCCGCCACGCTGGAGGCGTCGATCTGCGGCGAGTGCGAATGCATGAGCGGCACCGCATCGGTCTGCATCAGATCGCCCGCCGTCAGATAGCGGCTTGTATCGATGCCTTCGAAGAACGCGCGGACGTAATCGTCGGCGGGGTTGGTGATGATCTCCTGCGGGGTGCCGATCTGCACCACCTTGCCGCCTTCCATGATCGCGATGCGTGTACCGATGCGCATGGCCTCTTCGAGATCGTGAGACACGAACAGGATGGTGCGCTGCTGCTCGCGTTGCAGATCCAGCAACACGTTCTGCATTTCCTTGCGCTTGAGCGGATCGAGCGCGGAAAACGCTTCGTCCATGATCATCAGCGAGGGGTTGACCGCCAGCGCCCGTGCGAGGCCCACGCGCTGCTGCATGCCGCCCGACAGCTGCGCGGGAAGCTTTTGCGCGAAGGGCGCGAGGCCGACCTGCTCGAGCACGGTCATCGCGCGCGCCTCGCGCTCCTTGCGGCCCACGCCCGCCACCTCGAGCCCGAAGGCCGCGTTGGACAGCACCGTGCGTTGCGGCATCAGCGCGAAGGACTGGAACACCATGCTCATGTCCTTGCGACGCAGCGCCGTCAATTCGGAGCGCGGCACGCTGGCCACGTCGCGCCCGTCGATCAGCACCTTGCCTGCCGACGGTTCCACCAGCCGGTTGATGAGGCGAATCAGTGTCGACTTGCCCGAGCCGGAGAGGCCCATCAGCACGAAGATCTCGCCTTCCTTGACTTCGAAGGAAACGTTGTGAACGCCGACGATCTGGCCGGTGCGCGCGAATACCTCTTCTTTCGTAGCGCCTCCTGCGAGCATGCCGAGCGCCTGTTTCGGGTTAGTGCCGAACACCTTGCACAGCCCTTCAACCACGACCTTGGGGGAATTCATTGAAATGCTCTCCTTTGTCGACCGGAGTTAGTGCGAAGCACTTACTCCGGTCCCATGCAACGCTGTCGACCTGAGTTCGAGCAAAGCACCTGCTCCGATCTTATGCAAAGCTGCGTGGCGGACGCCGTCCGCGCTGTGCATACATAGTTGCCAGAAAAAAGTACGCCTAGCCGACTATTTGCGACAACCACATGTGGAAATACGACACCCATGTCGCACGCGCACTGTTGCGTCCCGCTCGGATCCTTGCTGGGCAAGGGTTTCGGCGATATGGCGTGCGGCTTACGGCGATGTCGTTCCAAGGCAAATGAAGGGTTTCACGCCGCAAAAAGGGCGTGGGAATATGAGGGGTGGCGTTCCGCGCTGCAACAACGCATCGGCAAGTCGGCTGTCCGGTTGCCGCGACCGGCATCTGTCCGGTTGCGCACGGTGTGCAAAGCCACGTGGTTATTGGGCTGCGCCATAACTCGGACAAAACGGCGGCGCCATCCACCGCGCGTGAACGGATCATAGCGGCGCTTGTATGCGGGGATCAGTTTGCGCCGTGCAGCACGACTCTCGCGCGGCACGGCTCCGACGATTACGGGTTAATCCTACTGGCTCGCGCCCGTGCCGATGCCAGCCTTCTTCTGCGCCTTCTGAAGGTCGTTCGGATAGTTAGGGTCGTTGCGCGAGGGCTGATAGCCGGCATCTTCGAGCTTCTTCAACTCCGCGTTCTTTTTCGCCCGAGCCTGCTTGCGTGCCGCTTTGCGTTCGGCTTTGGTCGGCTTGGCGGTGCCCGTCGCGCCGGGTTGAGCAGTTTGCGCGTCAGTGTCGGTCGTGGTTTGTGCGGCTGCTAGTGGCACGCCTCCCGCTAGCAGCGCCGCTGCTACAAGGCCGAGCATGATCTGTTTCATGGCAATGCGCTTCATGGCTGACTCCTCTTAAGTTGGCAATCGCATTCAGGTTGTTCGCAACGCATCGTTCACTGCAGCGGATACCGCGCGATGCCACGCACGGCTCGCGCTCAGAGCTTAATGCCAAACCGCGAATCGCGTACGGCTGCATGCCCGCAAAGACCGTTTATGCAGACCGATTGACGCTCATGCACGGCGACCCGGCCGGTGCAATTAGCAGGCCTGAACGGATCGGCTTGCGCTCAAGCGGATGAGTGCTCGCGAGAGCCAGTTTTTCCAGCATGAGCGCGCGTGCTGGACTATTGTTTAAGCGCGCCGGGCAGGCGTGAGGTTTCTTGCATGCAACGAACGACATTAACTTTTCAAGGATGGAGAAACGTGAAAACAGTCAATCTTTTGAAGGCGCTCGGCATTGCATTGTGTCTCGCGACGGTGTCGAGTGCTTATGCGCAATCGAGCGACGCGACAGACTCCGGCACGACCGCGTCCACGACTTCGCGCACAAAAACGGTGAAAAAAGCGGACCGCAAGCTCGGTCTCGACGTGCGTAAAGCGCTCTCGAAGACTCAAGGCTTCGACGTGTCGAACGTATATGTTCGGGCTCGCGGCGGCGCAGTCACGTTGACAGGAACAGTGCCTGACGCCGCGCAGATTCCTCAGGCCGAGGACGCGGCGAAGAGCGTAGCCGGCGTGAAATCGGTATCCAACAAGCTGACCGTGGCAACGCCCAACGGCGGAGGAGGCTAAGCAGCTCGCCAGGTTAGCGGACCTGCTGCCGGATTGCATCGGACCACGAAGGGTTGCGCCGCGGCTGCATCAGCGGTGTGTCAGCACTGCTTTTGTGCATGCGCGGGGCACCCTTTTCCCGCTATATGAACCGCAGAACGCGGCACGCCGCTCACACGCGCCCCGCATGCGACGACTTCACGTAGCGCGCGAGCATCCACACCGCCGCGGCGCCGGCAGCGAGCAACGCAGTCTGCCGCGGATGCATCGACGCCTGCGTGTAGAGACTGGACTCCAGCACACGGCGCTTCTGCACCGAACGCTCGCGCAATGCGCCATCGGCGCCATGATTGCCGGATGGGGTGCGCGGCGGTTCATTCGTGCGTTGCGAAGATATGCCGAAGCGGCTCATCACGCGGTCATAAAGACTCGGCGCCCGACGCGCGAACGTCACCATGGCTGCCGATGCACCGCCCACATAGAGATCGCGAACTGGCGTGCTCGCCGCATGCAGGATCGCCTTCGCGACAATGTCCGGTGCATAGACCGGCGGCGGCAGCTTGGGCTGCACGTCGAGGTGATTGCGCGCGTGCTCGACGAACTGCGTATGAATGCCCGACGGTTTGATCAAGGTGACTGAGACCGGCGCGCGCTCTTCGATCAATTCCATGCGCAACGCGTCGGTATAACCCTTCACGGCATGCTTCGACGCGACGTAAGCGGCCTGCAACGGCAAGGCGATATCGGACAACTCGCTGCCGAGATTGATGAGCGCACCGCCCTGCTGCTTGAGATGCGCAAGCGCAATCATCGACCCTTGCACGACACCCCAGAAGTTCGTCTCGAACAACGCCTTCTGCTCGTCGATGGGCACATCCGGGCAACGTCCGAAGATCGACGTGCCCGCGTTGTTGACCCACGTGTCGAATCCGCCGAAACGTGCGATGGCCTGATCCGCCGCCGCCTGCAGCTGCGCGGCATTGCCCACGTCGGCGACGGCATATTCGACGAGCGCGCCCTGGTCCCGCAGTTGCGTGGCGAGTGTTGCGAGCGCCTCCTCGTCGCGCGCAATCAGCATCAGGCGCGCGCCTCTGCTCGCAGCGAGGCGTGCGGTCGCAAGACCAATGCCGCTCGTTGCACCGGTAATGACGACGACCTGCTGGGCGATCGGTTTGAGCTTCACTGTCATGGCAAAGTCCTCGATAGGTGACGGGTCGCGGCGCGCCGGCCTCAAGGCCGCGCGCTCTGCGAAGTACGTTCGCCTGAAGCAGCATTCGTCGTGCCGCGCGGCCTGTGCGAGCTATCCCCCGCGGGGGCGCCGCCACCGCAGCGTCTGAAACGGTTACGCGATTGGATCGCCAATCGGCAGCGGTCGTCATATGCGTGCCCTTAATTCTTGATCGCCGAATGCGTCGATGGGCGCAGCTTGCCGGGACTGCCGCGGTCCCTTGAGGTATCCTTGCCGGTTCCGCGACTCTTTCCGTACCCTGCCCGATGGCCGATTTTCCCTTCGACGCCGTACTCTTCGACTGCGACGGCGTACTCGTCGACTCAGAACCGATTACCAACCGCGTGCTCACCGAGATGCTCGGCGAGCTGGGCTGGCAATTGAGCGTTGAGGAAACCATGCGGATTTTCGTCGGCAAGGCGGTGAGAGACGAAGCACCGTTGATCGAAGCACGCACGGGCGTTGCGATTACGGCCGACTGGTTGATGCAATTCCGTGAGCGCCGCAATGCTGCGCTCGACAAAGAATTGACCGCCATTCCGGGTGCCGCTACCGCGGTACGCTCGCTTCACGACGGCTTGAATGGGCGCATTGCTGTCGCATCCGGCGCAGACCGCATCAAGGTGGAATTGCAGCTGAACAAGGCGGGCATTCTGGAGTGCTTCGAAGGGCGCATCTTTAGCGGCCACGAAATGCCGCACAGCAAGCCGTTTCCGGATGTGTATCTGGCGGCGGCAGCGGCGCTGAAAGTCGAACCGGCTCGCTGTGCCGTTGTGGAAGACACGGTGACGGGCGCGAAGGCCGGGGTCGCCGCGGGCGCGACGGTGTTCGGCTATTGTCCGAACGAACTGGGGCACAGCAGCGCCGACGCATTGCGTGCGGTCGGCGTGGTTCAGGTGTTCAGGGACATGGAGGACCTGCCCCGTGTGTTGTCCGCCTGGCGGCGCGCGGCTTGAGACCGGGCTATTCGAACGCTGCGTCGATCGGGACCCGATAGCCTACCGCGAGGCGGTTGGTTTCGTTAGCCATGCCAACTATGGCAAGCAGCTCGCCGAACATGTCGTCGGTCATGCCTGCACGGCGAGCGGCGGCCGTGTGGCTCGCGACGCAATAGCCGCAGTTGTTCGTCACACTCACGGCAACGTACAGCAACTCTTTCACCAGCGGATCGAGTGCGCCCGGCGCCATGACTTCCTTCAGGCTGTCCCACGTGCGGGCGAGAGTCGGCGGATGCTGCGCGATGTACTTCCAGAAGTTGTTGACGTCGTCGACCTGGCGCGTCTCCTTGATGTCGTCGTAGACTGCTTTCACTTCCTGCGACGCTGCAGCGTACTCGACAGGCTTTTGCTGACTCATAGGCTCTCCTTTGCGTGACTGCTTGAAAAGCGCGCTTCGCGCGGCGTTGGGCATGCGCGGCCATTATGCGCGCGCTTTCACCGGGCGCGAAGCAGCATCACGTTGGCAGACCGCCCTCACCCCGGCGTGTGCGCAGTCGCAGTAGCCGCTGCGGGCGCCGCCGCTTGCAGATGCTGACTGCCCTCGACGGGCGCCGACTCCGCAGGACGGGTGGAACGCTCCGATTGCGCGAGCAGCGTACCCACGGACGGATCGATCGCATCGGTAAAAGGCTTGGGATCGACTCCGATTGCGAGCACGAGCAACGCCATCGCGCCCAGCAGCACGAGCTCGCGCTTGCCGAGGTCCTTCAATGCGGCGACTCGCGCATTTGCGATCGCGCCGAAAACCACGCGCTTATACATCCACAACGTATAGGCTGCGCTCAGAATCAGCGTCGAGGCCGCTATCGCGCCGATCCAGAAGTTGAAGCGGACCGTGCCCATCAACACCATGAACTCGCCGACAAAACCCGAGGTGCCGGGCAGACCGATATTGGCCATCGAGAACAACATCACGAATGCGGCGAAACGCGGCATGGTGTTCGCCACGCCACCGTACCCGTCAATAGCTGCGGTCTTCGTGCGATCGTAGAGCATGCCCGTGCACAACAGCATGGCGCCCGACACGACACCATACGACAGCATCTGCACAACCGCTCCGGCCTGGCCGATACGGTTGAAAACGAAAAGCCCCAGCGTGACGAGCCCCATGTGCGCCACCGTCGAGTAGGCAAGCAGGCGGCGCATGTCGGTCTGCACGAGCGCGAGCAGGCTCGCGTAGACGACGGCGACGAGCGAGAGCGTGATCATCATCGGTGCAAAAAAGTGGCTTGCCTGCGGTGCGATCGGCAATGCGAAGCGCAGCAGGCCGTAGCCGCCGAGCTTCAGCATGCCGATCATCACTGCCGCACCAGTGGGGCCGTCGAGGTGTACGTCGGGCAACCACGTATGCAGCGGCCACATCGGCACTTTCACGCCAAATGCCGCGAGAAAGCCGAGAAAGATCAAAACTTGCGGCATGGTGCCGAGTCGCGTTTCGCGCCACAACGCAAGGTCGAAGCTATGCGTCTGGCTGTAGAGATACAGCATCGACATCAGCATCATCAGCGAGCCGAGAAACGATACGAAGAAGAACTTCACCGCGGCGTAGGAACGGTTGGATTGCCCCCATGTGCCTATCAGCAGGTAAAGCGGAATCAACGTGGCCTCGAACGAGACGAAGAACAGCATGCCGTCGAGCGAAGTGAAGACGCCTTGCATGAAACCCGACAACATTAGAAACGCGCCAAAGTACTGCGCGGTTCGCCCGGTGATCGACTCCCACGAAGCGATCACGATGATGATCGTCGTCAGCGCGGTCAGCGCGACAAGCCAGAGCGAAATGCCGTCGACGCCCACGTGCCACGCAATGTCGAACGTCGGCGACCACCTGATGTTTTCGACGAACTGCATCGACGTCACGTCGTTGCGGAAATTCGCCACGAGCGGAACGACCGGCACGAAGCCCGCGATCGCGCCGATCAAGGCGAGCCATCGCGTCCGACCGCGTGAGGTGTCCGAGCCGGCGCGCAATACCACGAGGCCGGCGACGATTGGGATCCAGATGAGAAGACTGAGAAGAGGCAATGGCATAGGCGCTGTCGGGAGCTTTGAGGTACAAAACGCCGCTTCAATGCTTTCTATTTAGAAAGCATTGAAACGAACATGTAGGCTTTAAATGGGGCGGGAAGGTGAACGTGCGATTGCCGGAGTTCACGTTTACCCGCAGTCGAACGGCAAGGGTGGGAGAGTACCAAGATAAGAATAATTTTGCATCGCAGCATTGCGCGAAAGGGCTGGTCAATGCGCGTTGGCGAACTCTGCCCCTTGCGGGATAAATAAAAATGTGCATCCGCACAATGAGTGAACCGCCCGCTGCGGTACCGTGCAATTGCAGCAAAAAGCCGTCTTTTGCCCATGATTCGGGAGAAGATCTGTCCGGGTTTGTCCCGCATTCGCATGCTCGGCATGCGGCTGGGTCGCGGATACGGCTTTGTGGGGTCTTGTTGCGCGGCCGCCGGCGCCCTTTCCCTGAATCGGTCAGAAATATTTTTGCCGGCGGCGAAGAGCCCATTGTCGGTCCCGCTCCCAGCAACCGCGCGCCGGGAGCGGCCGCTCGCGCAGCGGGCCGGTGCCCCCACGCACCTTACAGAAGCCGAATATACTCAGCGCTCAACGGGCCGAAAGCGGCGCGCTTCAGAGAAGTGAAACGCGGTCCTTCGGCCACATCTTGCGGACCCTGCATGCCGTTTCTTGACGAAGGTGTCGTTCCCGCGCTCGAGTGCCGCGGACTCAGCAAGGCATACGGCGCCGGCCGCATCGTGCTGGCGGATCTCGACTTCGCGCTCGCGCCCGGAGAATTCGTGGCGATCATGGGCGACTCCGGCGTCGGCAAATCGACGCTGCTCAATCTGATTGCCGGTCTCGACCGTGCGGACAGCGGAGAAGTGATGATTGGCGGCGCTGCGGTCTCGCGTCTGGACGACAATGCCGCAACGCGTTTGCGCCGGCATAAGCTCGGCTTCGTGTTTCAGGCCTTTCACGTGCTGCCTCATCTGACGCTTGCGCAGAATGTCGCGTTGCCTTTGCTCCTCAATGAATTGCCGGTTGCCGCCGCGCGCGAGATGCTCGCGTCCGTGGGACTCGAAGGCCGCGGCGACGATTTCCCGCGGCAACTGTCGGGCGGCGAACTGCAACGCGTTGCCATCGCGCGTGCCCTCGTGCATCGCCCCGCCTTGATTCTCGCCGACGAACCGACGGGCAACCTCGACCCCGATACCGCGCATGGCGTGCTCACGCTGTTTCGCGCCCAAAGCAAGGCGACCGGTGCGGCCACGATGATGGTCACCCACTCCGAGGCCGCTGCGGCCGTTGCCGACCGCGTGCTCATTCTCAGCGGAGGCGGCTTGCATCCTGCGCCCACATTGAAAACGCCGGTGTTTTCACGCGCGCAAGACCGCATACAGCCGCCTACCCGATCAACCGATGACGCCCGCTGACCGGCGCCGTCCAGCGCGCACGCACGGGCATCGGACGCTGACGCGCTGGCTGCTTGGCGCCGAATGGCGCAGTCAACGCGGCCGCGCGATCGTTGCGCTCGCAACGATCGCGCTAGGCGTGGCGCTCGGCTATGCGGTGCAACTGATCAACAGCGCGGCCTTCAACGAATTTTCCGCCGCCGCGCGCAGCCTCTCCGGCCAGGCGGATCTGCAAGTACGCGGCGTTCGAGCTTTCGTCGACGAGTCGGTTTACCCTCGCCTCGCCACAACCGCAGGCGTCGCGATTGCGAGTCCGGTTCTCGCGCTGGACGTCAGCGTGACTGACCATAACGCCACTTTGCCGGTGCTCGGCATCGACGTATTCCGGGCGAGCCGCATTGCGCCAGACCTGACCGGCGTGCCGTCACCCGAGCGGCCCTTCGACGCGCTCGCGTCCGACACGATTTTTCTTTCCACCGCCGCACAGCAATGGCTAGGCGCCAAAGCGGGCGATGAGCTCACGCTGCGCAACGGCACGTCTGTCGTGCAGCTGCGCGTGGCCGGCGGCATCGCGAGAACGCGGCCGGGTCAACGACTCGGGATCATGGATATCGCCGCTGTTCAATGGAAGTTCGGCATGGCGGGCAAGCTTTCGCGCGTGGACCTGCAACTTCAACGCGGCGTCGACCGTGAGCGCTTCAGGCGCGATTTGCAGAATCAACTGGGCGATCAATGGGTGATCGCCGAAGCGCGCGATGTCGACAGCCGCACTGACAGGCTCTCGCGTGCCTATCGAATCAATATGGACGTGCTCGCGCTGGTGGCGCTTTTCACCGGGGCGTTCCTCGTATTTTCGACGCAGGCGCTGAGCGTGGTGCGGCGCCGCGCGCAATTCGCGATGCTGCGCGTGCTGGGACTCACACGCGGCCGGCTGTTGCGACAGATTCTGCTGGAGGGCGCGCTGCTCGGCTTACTCGGTTCGCTTGGCGGTCTCGCGTTGGGTTACGCGCTCGCAGCAGGCGCCTTGCACTTCTTCGGCAGCGATCTCGGCGGTGGCTATTTTCCGGGCGTGCAACCTCAAGTCCACTTTGAGCCGCTCGCAAGCGCCGTGTTTCTCGCGCTCGGCGTCGCCGTGGCTGTGCTCGGCAGCCTCGCGCCAGCGCTCGAAGCGGCGCGCGCGCGACCGGCGGCGGCGCTCAAGGCGGGCGCCGCAGAAGGCGCGCTCGCGCGGCTCGCAACGCCGTGGCCTGCGTTGCTATGCCTTGTGAGCGGCGCAGTCCTGACGCAAGCACCGCCATTGTTCGACGCGCCCATTGCCGGTTACGCCGCCGTTGCACTGCTGCTGATCGGCGGAATTGCGCTGATGCCGCGCATCACCGCAGTCGTATTCGGTGTTGCAAGCCGTGCCCGTGCAGCGCGAGTGCGCAGCGGCGCGGTGGCTACGCTCGCGCTCGCGCGTCTCGCGAATGCCCCGGGTCACGCGTCGATTGCAATGGGCGGCGTGCTGTCGAGTTTCGCGCTGATCGTGGCGATGGCGATCATGGTGGCGAGCTTCCGTGTCTCTGTCGAGGACTGGCTGGTTCATCTGCTATCGGCCGATGTGTATGTGCGCGTCGCGCAAAACGGCGACACCGGCGGCCTGAGCCTCGATCAGCAGCGCCGGCTTGCCGCCGTGCCGGGCATCGCAAAGGCGGCATTCGCGCGCATCTCGCACATCACGCTCGACCCGGCGCGTCCCGACATCGCGCTACTTGCCCGCGAGATCGATGCGGCCGATCCTGGTGCGAATCTGCAAATGACCGGGCCGTTGCTGCCCCCTCGGGAATTGCATGACGGCGAGGTGGCTGTTTGGGTGTCCGAAGCAATGGTCGATTTATACGGCTATGCGCTCGGACAGCGGGTGCGACTGCCGCTTGGCGTACGCGGGCAAGTGTTCGTCGTCGCCGGCGTATGGCGTGACTATGTGCGGCAAAGCGGTGCGGTCCAGATGCGGCTCGCCGACTATCGCCGCCTCACCGCCGACATGAGCGCGACCGATGTCGCTGTGAGCGTCGCCCGAGACGTGAGCGTGGAACGCGTGATTGCGGGGCTCCGTGCACTGCCCTTTAGCGCGGCACTGGAGATTTCGCAGCCGGGCGACATTCGCGCGCGCACGCTCGTGATCTTCGACCGGAGCTTCGCGGTGACTTATCTTCTGGAAGCGGTCGCGATTGTTATCGGCTTGTTCGGCGTGGCGGCGACATTTTCCGCGCAGACGCTCGCACGGGCTCGCGAGTTCGGGATGCTGCGGCACGTCGGTGTGACGCGCTCGCAAATCCTCGCGATTCGCGCACTCGAAGGCGGCATGCTCACAGCGTGCGGCATTACGGTGGGCTTCGTCCTCGGGTTCGCAATCAGTCTGATTCTTGTATTCGTCGTTAATCCTCAGTCGTTTCATTGGACCATGTCGCTGCACGTTCCGTGGGCTATTCTCAGTACCGTTGCGGCGGTGATGCTGGCGTCGTCCTGCACGACGGCCGTGGTCGCCGGGCGTGGCGCCGTTTCCGTCGATGCTGTGCGCGCGGTCAAGGAGGACTGGTGATGCGAGCGGGGTTGCGCTTGTCGACATGTGTTCTCGTGCCAATGCGACGCGTGGCGGTTCGCATTGCCGTCGTCATTGCGCGGTTTCACCGCGTATGTCTGCGGATTTCTGCTGGGCTGTTGGCTACTGCGCTTGCCATCTCACCTGCGGCGGGTACACCGCGGGATTTTTCCGCAGTGACGAAAGACCATCCGATTGTGTTGCCGCTGGATACCGGCGCTCATGCCCGCTTTCGCACCGAATGGTGGTACGCGACTGGCTGGCTCGCGACGCCGGACGGTCGGCCGCTCGGTTTCCAGATCACGTTTTTTCGCTCTGCAACGGGCCACGATGCCGCGGATCCAAGTGCTTTCGCGCCTTCGCAATTGATCATTGCGCATGCCGCGCTGAGCGATCCTGCAATCGGTCATCTCATACACGATCAGCGGATTAGCCGGGAAGGGTTCGGACTTGCCTACGCGAAGCCGGCTAACACCGATGTGAAACTGGACGCATGGAAAATGGTCCGTGCCGCCGATGGCCGCTACGACGTCACCGTCGATGCCGGCGATTTTGCCTTGCATCTCACGCTGGCGCCCACGCAAGCGCCGTTTATTCAGGGCGAGCGCGGTTACTCCCGCAAAGGCCCTCGGCCGGAACAGGCGAGCTACTACTACAGCGAGCCGCAACTACGCGTATCGGGTAGCGTGGTACGGCCCGCTGAGGGAAGCGGAACATCGCAACGCATCACTGCAGTGACGGGCAGTGCGTGGCTGGATCATGAATGGTCGAGTACCTTGCTCGACGCGGACGCTGTGGGATGGGACTGGCTGGGCGCTAATCTGTTCGACGGTTCGGCTTTAATGGCCTTCAAGGTGCGTAGCCGCGACGGCCGTGCAATGTGGGCGCACGCAGCATTGCGGGATCCTAACGGACGCGTCACCGCCTTCGGGCCGAGTGACGTCGAGTTCACACCGCGGCGCACGTGGCGCTCACCGCGCACGAACACCGCGTATCCCGTCGCGATGACGGTCAGGGCCGGCCCGCTGACCTGGCAGCTCGATCCGCTCATGGACGATCAGGAGCTCGACTCGCGTCAGTCGACGGGGGCGGTGTACTGGGAAGGCGCGGCACGGGTGAGCCGCGCGGGCGCCGAGGTCGGGCGCGCGTATCTGGAACTGACGGGGTATGCGGGCGCGCTGCGTACTGGCGGTGAGCGGTGAGCGGTGAACGCTGAGCGGGATGAGCGATGTGGCGATCGGGCGTGCAGCGCCCGACGCTTCGGGCGCCAGCCGTTTCGGTGCCGCTGTACCCGCGGTCCGTAAACGCAGAAACCCCACCTTTGCGGGGTGGGGTTTCTGACGGTGGTGGGGAGCCTGACGATTACCTACTTTCACACGGGTAATCCGCACTATCATCGGCGTGGAGT